>Ga0247733_1000207_pt1 | contig 65223 bp, 91 predicted proteins | sample UWRJL043104R2_FD_180932 | JGI IMG/M metagenome (GOLD analysis project Ga0247733, IMG submission 180932) | Plant litter microbial communities from Arlington Agricultural Research Station in Wisconsin, United States - UWRJ-L043-104R-2 | ecosystem: Environmental > Terrestrial > Plant litter >...
TGACAGCGCACCTGGCATGTCCTTTGTGGTCCGCGGGCCCATGTTCTCCTTCTCCCGCCGGGCACTGTCGGCGGCGGGGAATGTGCTCTCGACGGGCGTGCGGCGCTGGCTGTCCTTGCGACGCGGCGGCGAGCTCCGTGCCTGCTTCAGGCGTTCTTCCGTCTCGCGCAGCTTCGCTTCCAGGGCCTCGAGCTCCTGGGCGTGGGTGGAGACGGCTTGCTTCCTAGGAGGGTCAGCTGGGGCGCGCTCTTGGCTGCTCGGGGTGCGCGCACTTTTGGTGCACCGTCTTGTCCAGGACGTCGATGCCGCCGTCGAGTCTGAACAGGTCGTCGAGCTCGAGCAGGAAGTTGCGGGCCACGGTGGACTGCGGCCGGTTGTTGGGCTTCCATCCCAAGTCGGGGTCGGCGGAGTTGTGCGAGGGCGACGATGAGGACATGGCGGCGGCGGGGTGAAGGCTGGGGCGGAAGCTGGGGCGGATGGAAGGATGGAAGGAAGGATGGATGGGTGGATGGATGGACGGCGGCGGTGGGGTCAGACGGGATGAGATGAAGTTATGTGCAGAGGTCGCAGACGCAAGCGGCACCGTGTTTCAAGGGTTCCAAGCGGCGCAGGCGGGTCTGGCGGGGAGGGGGCATGATACGCGGTCCTTTGGATATGAGGATGGGCGCTGGGGACCGGCCATTGGGAAAAGGAGGCGGTAGCTGAACGCATTGAGCAAGCGGGCGACCGCGCGCGCCCGCTGGACGGTGGACGGTGGACAGTGGACGGTGGACAGTGGACACTGGACACCAGGCACGGTGGACGTTGACGTACCCAAGGCGCCTCTACATGACGCGCCGGCTGCAGCACCACGGCGTCGGCCAGTATTTCCTTCGCATGCTCGCTGTTGGAGTGTTTGCACAGGCACCTGGCACGCGACGCGTCTGGCTCCAGTTCTCCATCGGCCAGCTCCCGCGCCCGCGCGCCCGCTAAAGGGAGCCCCGGTCCCTCCGCCCCCGGCCCCCCCCGGCCCCCCCCGGCGCGATCAGCTGATTGGCGATGCGCACCAGCGACCGTCGGCGGCGAGTTAGTGAGAGCTCGCTCCTGCTGCGCGCAAAATCTCCCAATTCCCCTCCGCCCGTCGACGCCCACACGCATCCATCACCGCCCGCCAGTGCTGCCATCGCACCGCCGCGGCGCTCCATCGCCCGCCACCCTGTCGCCCTCCAGTCTGCCGTGCTGGCGCCCCTCGCGCCCGCGTCGCGCCTGCAGCGGCCCCGGGGGATGAATACCAGCCTGACTGCCTACACCCACCTCGAGTCGCTGCTGCTGTTCCAGTCGCTGCACGCCCATGGCCTCGCCCCGCACGTCTTCAGCAGGGTCTCGGAGCTGCTGAAGAGCAACCCGCACATCGCCCAGGACAAGCGCTTCGAGAGCGGCCGCCTCAGCCCGGATGCCCTGCGCAACTTCTACCTGCACATCCTCAAGGACGAGCTCAGGAGCGAGCGCGCCCCGTCCGATGCCGACTCTGCCCACGCCGACGCGAAGCCCTCGCGCAAGCGCAAGGCCCCGAGCCCCACCCTGCCGACGGTCCAGGAGTCGGTCCAGCACCAGCACCTCATTCCGCACCTCGTCAACAAGCTGTACGCCCGCTACCGCACCGCCATCACCGACCAGATCCGCCACGACGAGGAGCGCTACGAGCGTCTGCAACGGGACCTGCACGGCATCGAGCGCGGCGACTGGGACGAACAGCTGAGGGAGCGCGCCCCCGCCCATTCGGCCTCACGCAGTCCCAGCCTGCCCACCAAGTCGTCGCCGCTGCTCTCGCAGCAGCCGAGCCCGTCCAAAGCCAGTCCCCATCCGGTGCCAGATGGGCCGCCGAAGCAACCGCTCCCATCCGAGCCCCGGTCGCTGGTGCCGCAGAATGGACAGTCGAGGGCGGCAGCAAGCCCCTCCCCGCGGAAGAGGCAGACGCCCACCGACCAGCGAGCCGTCTCCTCGACCCCGCAGCCGCAGGCAACCTCGAGCAAAGCACATATACCGCAGACCTCGCCTTCCCATCTGCATCCCCCGCAATCAGGAGCAGCTGCGCACAGTACACCTCCGCTTGCGACACGGCCGCCCTATCCCCACGCGCAACCTCAAGTCCAAACCCAGAATGCGCCAGCTTCGGCGAGCCCGCATCCCTCCCAGCCCCACGCTGCCGGCGTACCTACTGCGCTCCAGCCGCCGCCAAACCAGCCTGTGGGGGGCAATGGCATTGCTCCACACTATGGGGCGTCACCGCCACAGTTCTCGCCGACGCACCAGCGCTTTCTCGGACCGCATCCGGTAGGATCGCAGTCTCCAAGCACCCAGCCGCCGCCACAGCAAAGAAACTATCCACCGTATCCCCCGCAACTACCGACGGGCCAACCCCCGCCCCAGGGTGGCTTCATGCTGCCTCCTTTCCAGGTGTCACCCCAGGATCCCGCTCGTGCTCAGCAGCCTCTTCACACACACTACCCCCAGGCCTCGACACCCGTGAGTACACGGCAGCTTTCGGCCAAGGTCACCCCTCAGTCGGCAAATCTTGGTAGACATGGTGTCCCGCCAATGCATCCTCTGGTCACCCAAGCCAGGCACTCCTTTTCGACACCTTCAGGAATGCGTACCCCAAACAGCGCAATCTCAACACCCACATCAGCAAGGTCGCAGTGGAAGGCTGCTGGGAGGAAATTTGCTGCGCCTGACCCGCACCGCCCGGAGCCTGAGCCCGTGGACGACTATCTGCCATCCCATACGCCGCTGCAGGACGCACCCAAAGCGAAAGCTTCCCGCAAGTCGAGGTCAAAGGCCAAAGCCAAAGAAAAGGAGAAGGAGCAGGAACCCCAGCCCGAGCCAGAGGAGCCCGTCGAAGAGAGCATTCCCGAGAAAGAGACACGGCAAGGGAGATCGAGGCGGAAGGCAACCGCGAGAAGAGCAAGACCTGGTAGCATCGCATCCTCACAAGCCGGCACGTCTGTCCGAGAACGGAGCAGGAGTCAGTCTGTCCTGTCTCACACGGAGACGATAGCGGCGGATAACGAATCACAAGCAGGCAGCAAAATCAAGTCTGAACGCGGCGGCTCAATTGATGTGATTGAAGAAGACGTACCATCCTTACCGCAAAGGACCACTCGAAGGCGCGGAAACTTGCAGGCTTCGCAGCCAAGCAACAAACGGAAGCGAAGCGCGCGAGAATTGTCGCCAGAGGAAACCGAAGAGCCTCTCGGCCTGCCAGGCATACCGCAATCAGTGGCCGCGCCCCGGCACTTCTCTCGCATGTGCACGCCGCTGATGAATGATATTGGATCGCACAAGCACGCCTCGACGTTCACCACCGCAGTCAAAGCAAAAGATGCTGAGGGGTATTACGAAATCATCCGACGACCTACGGATCTAAAGACCATCCAAAAGGCCATTGCCGCCGGCGCGAAGCAGGTGACTGCGGCCGCTTCTGGCGACACTCCAGCCGGTAGTCCGGGGGGAGGCGGCGCTGTTGTGGAGCTCCCCGCCACTGCCGACAATGTTCCTCCCAAGGCGATTGTCAACTCTTCGCAATTGGAGAAAGAGTTGATGCGCATGTTTGCCAATGCCGTCATGTTCAACGCCGGCGAAGAGGGCGTGGTCGAGGACGCCCGGGAAATGTTTGAGACGGTACAAAGGAGTGTTTCAAGTTGGCGGAGCGTGGAACGATCGAGCGGCAGGCTGGAAGTCGAAGAGACGCCTCCGGCGGTGGAGGAGGACATTCCTGCTGCTTCGAAGCGAAGGAAGCTTTAAAACAAAACATGATCTGCGGCTTAGTTGAATCAACCGCCGTTGGGATGAAAAGAAGCCAATACAAGTGCTTACGCTGCTTGCTCCTATTACTTTTACTACTATCAGATGCAAACGTGCGTGAACTAATTCACTTCTCTACAACGAGCAAATGTCTCGTTTCGCACCAGCTGCATACTCATGACGTCGAGTGATATGAAAGCTATTCTAATTATCCTAAGTAAGAATCGGATATCAGCACTTCACATCACCGAAATGAGACAGCTGGCACCATATACGCCAGCAACGACGGACACCCATTCTCACCTTACTTCGGGCTGTTGATGTGCCAACATGTAGGTAGAGATTTTCTGCGTTGGAGCTGTACAAATCATAAACTGCGCTGTCGCTTTCTGCTTGATTTTGACAATGTCAAGAAACCTTCGTTAGTTCTTTGCTACATTCTTTTTCAATCTCTTGTTCGTTTCTGTCATCTCAACAAACCCCTCAACCTCTCGCAATCAGCTCTGTATTCATCTCGCTCCCTCTCAAGCTTTTCAATGTACTCGATCGCTCCAGCAAGTACCATTGCTTTGCTGGGTTTCGGCTGTACAACCACGCCGCCATCGACAGCATTGTTCCGAGGTAACGTCGGAATGGCACGACGCAGGCGTTCCAGTTCGGCATTGAGGTTCTCGCGGTATTTCCGTTCGACTTGATTGTGGGGCAGACGTCGAGACATGGTCGAAGATGAGTTTTCAGTCGAGGTGGTGGATGTGGACGTCATGTTCTGGGTTTGGGAGAGTCGTGGACGGCCTCGTTTACGTGGGCGCGGTGTGGGATGGGTGTCGGCAGTGGTGTCTTCCTCGCTTGGTTCGCGCTTCAGGGACGGACGGCGGGACGCGTCTCGTGAATTGGATAGGTGTAGCTGCTGGGGATTGTCGTCGCCGATGGATGGCGTTCGGTGGGGCGAGAAACCTGTGCCAAAAGAGAATCCGGATACGGGGGGTTCAAACGAGCCGAATTGAGTACTCTGAAATGTTGGACTTGGTGGCGGCCTCGGTGGAAAGTACGCTGCTGTCGATGATGTAGCAGGAGGTACTGTCGCTCCGGATTGAGCAGGCTCTACTGGGGAGACGGCATTGTCCTCTATGGCAGAGAAGGGTAGTGTAAAGTAAGATTCGCCATCGAAGAAGCTAGTGGTCGGCGACATGGTGTAAGGCTCGTTGAGTTGAGAATCGTCGACTGCGACAGGGTAAGTAAAGAAGTTGGGATCGGTTACTGTTCTGTCCGACGCAAAGTCGGATGAGAAGTCCATGTCCATGTTGGTTTGAAATAGTGGTCTGTAGCGAGGAATGCGTGACGTGCCCGTTCAACGCTCAATGATATACGGGTGCGTGGTCCGGGTGGACTGTAATTGGCGTAGACGTAGGCGACCAGGCAGAGCTGGGGCCCACTGAGTCGAGGTCCAGGACGGTGGAAGGCGGTGGAGGCCTTGGTAGTAGACGAAAGCTGAAGCGGTGGGAAGTAGAATGGCGGCCTCGGTGAGCTGGGTTGATGGCGAATTCCATAGCTGAGTCTATGTATTGGAGTTTACCTAGGCTGTGTGTACAGCAGTCATCGGCCGTTGTCGCTCTGGATTGATAGAGTAAGTCGAAGAAAACCAAAGGGCCTGTTTTGCTTGTCATCAGACAGACTGGTACTGTAGAGTAAGCAGTCAAAATCTTCCGATTAACAGCCCACTTGTTGAGGGGTCGGCAGCCTTCGGAAGGGAAGCGACGAGAGGCAGTCCAAGCTCGTATCACGATTTTAGGCGCACAGTACACGAGGCAACGGGCCCGATCTGCGCGATTGGCGAAGGGTTACCTTTGGGATACGATTGCACGCGTGACGGAAGGATGGCGGGTCATGTCCGGTGTACGACATCGCTCGTGAAGATATTAATGGATGCCGCTGTCCCAGCTGCATGGACCATGCCGTCTAGGCGTACCTTCTGGAGGCTTCGGCAGCATCGCTGCACAGCTGCTGCAACGTAACGTGCTGTGCTCCACACCGTCACATGTGCTTCGAGTTCATGTTGGGACTTCCGGACCGGAGGCGGCCGCGCTTCGTGGTCTCGAGTTGGCACTGAGAAATGGGTTGCCGAACTAGAATAGTCCGAGCGGATCCTTCCGGGCCGGCCTCGGGTGTTCTCGGGGCTTCCAGGCGGCCCCGATTCCACTACGCCGCGCTTAGTCGCGACATTTACTCGCTTATGGTCTATGTGTGCCTGCTCGCAGCTCGCAGTTTTGTTTCTTGTGATCGATTGTAGATAATAGAAAGACAATAGCCTGGCTAGTTCCCAGATGGTGGGCCCGCTCGCTTGAACGTGCCGTAATCAAGTTCTACCCGACACCGGACGAAACTTGAAGCCCACGGCTCCAACCTCCATTCATGGCCATGTCAACACGACCAGCACGCGTCAAAACGCGCTTCTTGATCCTTTCTGATACACACTCTGCATCTCCACTCCAAAATGCACCAAACGAATTCACTCCCTTCCGACCGCCGCTTCCCAAGGCAGATGTGCTTATGCACTGCGGCGACCTGACCATGGTCGGGCAGATGCATGAATATGCGCAGACGCTGGAGATGCTGAAGGGCATTGACGCCGAGTTAAAGCTCGTGATTGCTGGCAACCATGACATCAGTCTGGACGGGGAGTACTACGCGAGGAAAGGCCAGTACATGCAGAGATTGCAAGACCCAGACCATGACATGCCGCGGAGAGCGAGAGAGCTGTGGACTGGGGAGACGGCCAAGCAGGCTGGCGTCACGTATCTGGACGAGGGTACGCACAGGTTTACACTGCGCAATGGGGCGACGCTCAGAGTACGTTGACCGCATGACTGAGGCAATGTGTACTCAACCTCCACAGGTGTACGCATCGCCCTTCCAGCCCGAATTCTGTGACTGGGCGTTTCCGTACTTTCGCAATCAAGACCGCTACAACGCGCCCCACCAAAGCACGCCGGGGAGCATCCCAATCGCCGAAAATCCGGTCCCTGACTTCCCTGCCATCGACGTGATGATGACACACGGGCCGCCCATGGGTATTCGCGATGAGACTACACGAAGCGAGCGTGTGGGCTGTCAACACTTGCTTCGAGCTGCTCGGCGTTGTAGACCGCAGTTGCACTGCTTCGGGCATATACATGAGGGTTGGGGCGCAGAAAGAGTGAAATGGAAGGAGGGAGAGGAGCTTGACGTGCAGTGGGAGAAGCATGTTGAGACAGCCGAGTGGATCGAAATCGACGACGAGAAGATGACCGAGGCGAGGGCAGCCATACTGGACGTCAGTACTGAGAGCGATAGGCCATTGGAGCGTGGGAAAGAGACGCTGATGGTGAACGCGAGTATCATGACGCATACGTACAAGCCATGGCAGGGCCCCTGGGTCGTTGATCTAGATCTAGATTTCGACAAGGTTTGACCGAGTATCAGCATAAACAAGAGCCTGGGACGAAGCGATTGAATGATGCGCCTATATCCAAAAAGAACAAAACCTCTCTCAGGCCATGGTTGCAATACGTATACTACAGCAGAAATAAACATCTAAGTACAATATCCTATGCGCAAAGGCAGCATTTCGCCCATCAACATTCCCACAAGTTGAACCGCTAATCAAGCATAGTATTACGCGAGCAAAAGCCAATGTGATCCTCGAGATCCACTCGAACCCATATGATGTCGGTCCTCCCAAACACCGTGAATAAGCTCCCACGAAAATCACTCCCAAAAAGTCGTTGCGACATCCTGTCAGCTTTTACGCGACAGGCATGGCTTTGCTCCTCTTCGTCTTCCCTGCGGCCAGCTCGCTAGGGTCGGCATAGACCCAGTATTCGGCTTCGTACGCCACCGTAACCACACTGTTTGCCTGTCCTGCGCAGTCTGCCGGCGCAACGCCACCCTTGGTATTCAACCGGTAGACTAGCTTCAAGGCAGAAGGTGCGCCCACGGCATCGAGCTTGAGCCAAGGCACATCGGTGGGTCCTGAAGGTGCGGTCATGTTTTCTTTCTTCTGGAATCGCTGATTTGCAAGGCCGATGATGTCGAATTCCGGGGTGGTGTTGTCCGGGAAGAAGTGCTTGCCGACGGCATCTTCCTCCACGCCACCAAGACCGCCACTGGCGACAGTGCAAGAGGCGTTGAACAGGTCGGCTACGGCCCCAATGGCGACAGGCTTTGATGCAGCATCTGCACAAGTGTAGTTTTGGGTGCCTTGGCCGCGAGCGATGATAGCGAGCTCAAAGCCGGCAGTGGGAGGCGTCAACGTGTTTGTGGGTTGCTGGACACTAGCGAGGTCGCAGGAGGCATTGTCCTGACGGCGGAAAAAGTTGCTCGGCAGTCGGTACGGTGCAGCCAATACGAGGGGAAGAGAGATAGCGACAATAGCGAAGGAGGCGTGCATCCTGACTGATAAGGAGGTGTTGGGTGGTGTGTAGCGTGTCGAAAGAGGGAAACTATATATTGTTCAACGAAGGCGGAGCTACCGGAGCTTCAAGAAGTGAATGCGATGGCAAAGAGAGGCGAGTAGTTTAAAAGAAGCTATACTGTACTAGCGAGGGTGTGAGTTGGAATTTGACGAGACTACAGCCTAATATATATTTCTCGTGCTCAAGCATCGACGCGTCCCAAAGCGGGAGATTCAATAAATTGAGGATGTCTGCAGCGTTCAGAGCAGCTCCTGCAGGGAGGCACTGTCAAACAAACCAAGCATGGTGGGCATGGTGGAAGTGTTTGAAGTGATGCGCAAAGAGGCAGTCCGTCTGTCGTGTACCAGGTACCAGTATGCTGACAGCAGTAGTTCCCGCGTTGCACGGCAAGAAATTAAACTGATAGTGCCCGCTTCTAGAACTGCAGGGGTTAAGGGCGGGGTTTTGGATGATATGCGGGTGCCAGCCCCTTGGAAAGGCCGGGCAAGTCGAAACTTCTGGGTCCATGTTTTGCGGGCTGGCATAAGCATTGCGGCCCCACGAGCTTGCTGATGACACTCGACGTGGGCTCAGTTGGCTAGGCCGTGAAACAGTGCCTGTAACAGCACGATGAGAGTCCACGGCTCGCTGCGGGTATGAAACGCGGCTCGACGCGGAAAAATCAAAAGCGCTGCTTCACGATTCGTGAAACAGGCGCTATTTGCGCCTTGGTCAACAGATCCTCCGGCGCGGCATGTTCGTTTAACACAACTGAACCACAGAGGTGTCTTTTTGACACGACGAACGCGGGGGTGGGCCCGGCCTGTCACCTGCGTGTCGATGCTTCGTGAAACAATGATGACCGTTGAAACCCCTTGAGCGGAAGTGTTTGGAAGAATTGCGACACGTTTCTTCAGACTTGGGTGCGTCCAGTTGGGGTTAGCCGTTTATCCTCAAATCACGTGAGATTGGTTACTAAGCACGTGCGTAGTTGAGGCCTCCGGTCTAAGCCCAACGCAGTCTACTCAGCCTCGACTTGACGCGACGCTTGTAGACAACCCTCTGACACCGCCGATGGCGAACCTATAAACACAATGCTTTGCTCCCCTGACACTACCGGCCACACCTACAGACCAAAGTACCATGAAGGGCAGACGAAGCCTGCAAGAGCTAGTCCGAGAGTCTGGCGTCAAACCTGTCCTTGAGCGCCAGCCTTGTCTGCCGCCACCCACCCAGCCCGCCATCCTTGCCAGCGAAGAGGACCATGCGCAAGCTCGGCAAATTCTGGTGGAACGGAGGATCCACGACCCCGACTATCGAGACCCTAGCAAACAGCTGAAACGCATCTTCAAGAGCTCAAAGGAAAAGGAGAGGCTCCAGGATACCAGCGCTTGGTCCTTCTCCCAGGAGGAGCTGGACCAAGCTCTCTCGGATGTAATCGACAAGCCTGCAACGGGCCCAGGACTTGTGCAAGCATTCTTGAACTTGGGCGCCAAAGTTAACTTCATTGAAACAGCGAGTAGTAAGAAGAACAAAGGAGGCAAGCCGTCCGTCACTGTTGACCGAAGACGGAGTACGGTATTGCAGCGAGCTGCCACTGTGAAGAGATTTGATTCTGTCAGCCTGCTAGCAAGCTCTGGCGCTGACCAGATCACTTTGGACGAAGGCTTGAAAGCTGCCATCGCTGCCAATGATTCTTCGTGCGTGCAGGAACTGCTTCGTCATGGCGCAGATATCAACAAACACCCTAATGCTCTTGCAGACGCTGTATGTAGAGCCGCCGTGCCGAAAAGCCATCAAACGAACAGCGCTGACCTTTTATCGCTATCCAGGTCAGAGTAAACGATCTCAACTTCATTCGGCTACTTTTAAGAGCTCCAAAGGCCCTACGGCTCGAGGTAATCTCCTCGTGTCTTCCCGCCGCGGTGCAGCACAAGTCTGAACCAATTATATCGCTGCTCATTGGACACGGCGCGGACCCGAACTTCTCAGGGGCCAGCGCCCTACACATGGCAGTGACACAGCGCGAATATCGTTTAGCTGTTGCCCTCGTTGCTGGCCCGATCCCTGTGACGCCCGCGACTCTTCAGAATTTACTCGTCCCAGCTTTGACCATGCCGACGGCCCAAGATCTGCATCAAGTTTTACAGCTCCTCTTCTGCTGTGGATTGCCTCCCACAGGCACCAGTCTGGAGGGACTATTGATCGCGGCAACCAAAAATAACGACGTCGCGATGGCCGAGCTATTAGTCCGCTATGGGGTGACAACGAGCACGAATGAAGCAGACTGTTTGAGAATTGCAGTCGCCAGCTCAAACTGGACGCTTGCAGAGGTCATATTGGAGACTACGATATCGCCAGCTCAAGCATCCGTTGCTCTTTCTGTCGTGCCTTTGGGTGCTGCTAAGCCTGAAAGACTTCGCATTATCAGTGCACTCGTGCGGAAAGGTGCAAATGGAGAACCTCTCCAAAATTGGCTCGTTCGCGCGGTAGAAGACGGCGATTCTGCGTTGATGAATCTACTTTTGAACGCTGGCGTCCCTGTGTCAGGGAGCACTGGCGCTATCCAAGCTGCAGTCGCACGAAAAGATATGCAAAGTTTGCGTACGCTGCTCGGCTCCCAAGCTACGACACCAGAGTCACTGGCTACGGTATTACCAATTATACGCTCCGGCTATACGGCCCCTGAACGACTAGAGGTTACGAGACTGCTTCTCGCACATGGAGCCCGCGGTCTGGAAGTGGACCAAGCGCTAACCGATGCGGTTGCAGACACATCGACCTCGAGGGATGTGGCTCTAATAACAGAATTAGTTCGCCATGGCGCAAATGTAAACCACGACAATGGAAAGGCCGTCAGCCTTACTGTCATGCAAGCCGATGTACCCATCCTGCGTCTGCTTTGCGATGCAAGGCCATCGCTCGCGGTGACCTCTGCTGCCTTGCCTTCAGTTCTCGAAGCGAATGGAGGACGACAACCAGCAACTCTCCCTATGCTAGAGCTTCTTCTTGTTCAGGGAGTTGAAGAGGGTCCTGCCATCTCGGCCATTCACTTAGCTATCAAAGGCGGTCCGGGAAACCTAGACATCATCCAACGTCTCATCGCTGCCGATGCGAGGCTGCACGTTCCAGCTTTTGAGCAAGCTATCACCATCGAAAGCATCCAGAAGAAGGCGCCATTATTAGAGTATCTCTTAACAAAGAGTTTGTCTCAGCAGTCACTCGACCGGGCACTCGCGGCAGAAGTGCGTCACGTGGCCAACGACTACGACACAAGTGTCGTCCGACTTCTTCTACAACACGGGGCATCGGTGAACTACAACGATGGCGAGGCCTTGGGCGTAGGCGTTGCGTCTGGGAATAACTCTCTCGTGAGACAGCTGCTCAGTGGAAAGCACGTGCCTTCCCATATATGTGTCACAAAAGCCTTTCGGCGACTGTTCCACGAGTCCGACGTCCACTACCAGCCAGGGGATACTCACGATCGTGTTCAGATTGCAGGAGAGCTATTGTCGCGCGGAGTTGATCAACCTGCGATTGATTCAACTTTACGCTCAATTCTTAACCCGGCAAACCCGGAAAAGAACATCTGGCCGATCTTAGATCTTCTCCTTCAGCATCGTGCTAACGTGAACGTAGCCGACGGGACATGTTTTGTTTTCGCTGCTCAGAGAAATGACCATGCACTTTTCGAGAAACTCCTCGGATATCAGCCTGAATTTGGAACCATGGTTCCCACGCTCATCACTTCGAATCTTGACGAGAAGATTCTACTCCGGTGTCTGGAATCCTGTTTTGATCACGGCTGCACGTCCGATCATCTTGACATTAATCCGCTCCAAACGAAGCCAACACTGTTTTTGGCCATTGAGCGATATCCACGGAGCGAGTCTCTAGCCAAGTCGCTGTTGTCCCATGGTTGCAACCCTGACTTCACTATCGCCGATATCGTCGATGCAGCAACGGGCGAAGAGATGCTACCAGCTCTTGTATGGGCTCTAGCACAGCCGCAAAAGATGATATCGAGCTCTGTTATCCTAGCACTTTTGAACGCTGGAGCGTCTCCATCCCGAGCGTCCTCCGTTTCGGAAAGTGCTCCCATAGCACTCGCGGCTCGTGAAAGCCGACCAGACATTGTCCAGGCGCTCTTGGAACATGGTGCTGATGCATCCAGCCGAGACAAATGGAACCGGTAAGTGACCCTGGGGGTAGATTCCGTCGCAGACGCGAGATAGCGAGACTTGTAACCCGACGGGTTTTGACACTCACCTGGATGAGCTTTACTGACTGTGTACCCTCCTTTAGTTCTGCCCTGTTCTACGCCAGTAGTACTTCTGTCGCGTCGGTCGTGCAGGCATTATCCCCACACGCACTGAAGAATGATGGTAGTCTTCATGAGGCAGCGAGGTGCTTGCAGTTTGATGTAGCCTCGATATTAATCAAGCATGACCACAACCCGAACTTCCCATCCCGGCTACATGGCGGTAGGAGTGCTCTCGGCGAGCTTTGCCTATATGCTGAGGTGATGCATCCAAACCAACGTACAGATGTACGTCACCTAATTCGACTATTCCTCCAACATGGAGCCAACCCGACGTTCAAAGCTCGGAACGAGCGCTCCGCAGTGCTCCTTGCTCTTGACAACCCACAAAGTGCTTTAGAGGTGACCGAAGCACTCCTGTACGTACCTTCAAACGCAGTCCGCAACGATTTCTTTCGCATAGTCTGAGACAGCGAGTCGTAACTCCCTTTGAGAAAGCTTCGCTGACTTGGCAAACATAGTGAAAGTGAAGTATGGGAGGGCCTAAACGACGAAAAGCACATGTTCCGCGACGCTTCTGGCTTCTGGTACTCACCACTGAAATACGTCGAACTTGTCCAGGCACCCAACCGTGTCCGACACCGCAAAGAACTTCTCGATCTCCTCTGCGACAAAGGCTGCGAGCCGAAGTATTTCAGCGAGCATGCAGAGCAACCCGAGGGCGCGATCGGCATGCCAGCACCCATCGCCCGTCTGGCTGACCGCCAAAAGGAACACCAACTCACGCTCAGAATCGCACAAGAGTCTTCTGAACACCACCGTATGCTTGAAGAGAACAACCATAGGTTGCTGCTTCGTCGGGCACAAGAGCAAAGAGACGCCGAGTTAATGGCGGCTTCCGCCTCTGCAGCGCATTATCAGACACTTGAGCAACAGAAGCATGACCTGGAGATTCGGCGTGTGCGCTCTGCGGAGCGCATGAAGCGTGGCGAGAAAGCAGCATGGCACGCACTACTGTACGTATATGCTGGTCGCAAACTTGGCGAGGAAGGGTGGCATTCTGCAAATCGTTGCTGCCTGTATCCGAGACAATGTTCCCTAACAAATTTGTGTTTTGCTTTACTGACTTTTTGTCCTTTTAACTAGTTCCGAACAAGAGCGTGATGCAGCGGCCCAGCGCCAACAGATTGAAGACCGGAAGCAGGGCGCGAATTTGACGAACGAGAAGAAGTTGATCGAAGTACGGAAAGGCGAGGTAGAGCATAGAGCAGGCGTGGAGAGGAAGGCACTAAAGGAGAAGGAGGAGCTATATGAGAGAAACGTCAAGAGGCAACTCCTGGTCACGGATAGGGTGGATCAGAGCGCGAAGCTGCATGCTAGCTTGAGGCAAGAGAGACCTGCTATTGAGGGGGGGCAATGGGGGAGTGTTGATTGAATGCATACTTCTGTTACGTAGCCACGGGGCACGCAATTTTATGTGAGTCACAGGGACTGTAGCCCTTTCCGATTAGTACTGCCCTTCTACACTAAGACCTTTCTTGGACAGGACTCTTAGCGCTTGACTATCTGCAAGAGTGTCTTGATCTATAGGTGTTTGGTGGCTTCTGGCTTGGAGTAGCACTATCTAAAATTAGACGCCTTGGCTATTTGCAACAGCCGCCTCCTACCTATGACCTACTGTGTTTTCCGGTTTTCTTATTAGGGGTGCCATTTGTTGTTTTTGTGTGTGGCTTGTGACTACTGGAGAAGAGTCGTAGAAAGCTTCTGCGCAGGCAGCCATATATATAGGAATGGTGCAAAGTAGATGATTATTTAGGGAAGAACAGGACCTTCTTTGATGAAGGAAGCTGTCCGAACTAGTTCTTATTGGCGGCGACTCCGCTACAGTTGTCTATAACCACAGTGCTTTCAATATACTCTGGTGTTTGTTACCCGCTGTTTCCTAAGTTTGCCATACACGACGTCACTCCAAATTCCGTTGTAGAACTGCACGATAGGGTTTTGCAACTGTCATTTTGGGTTGATCGCCCCATTGTGACTGATCAGCTGACAACCAAGAAGCTGCCTATTGCCCAGTACATCGCACCATTCCACCACTGCTCTAATTCCAATCCTCATTCAGCATCAATCTCCTGTTGCTGCACGTCATACGGCGCAAGCTCACCCTTCAACTGCCACGAGCAAACCCCACTCCCACCACACTGCCCACCCAAATTATCGCCAACCTCAAAATGCGCGCTCCCTTCATAATCCTTCCTGTACGAACTCCCCTGATACGAAACCTCCGCCACCCTGGTAAATTTCGCATCAAACTTTGCCACACTGAAGTCATCCGTTTCCTCAATCTCAAGAGTCCACCACCCTTGAGCTAAGCCCGAGTTATCACATGGCCAGGAGCGGCCGAACGGCTTCTCGCCGTAAATCCATTTTGCTTCGCAGTTGAGGGCTTGGGCGCCGCTCGGGACGGTAACGGTGCTGTTGTCGTTGGGTGAGGTGCCGAGATTGACCGTGTTCGGGTCTGTAAGGGAGGCCGTTATGGTGAGCCAGGGATAGTTGCCTGGGCGGCCCGAGGGGGAGAAGGTGGAGAGTGAGTCGAGCTGCCAGGGGTTGAGGGTGGATTGGCGTGATTCAAGGGGTGCGGCGATGGTCGACGAGGCAAGTAGGATGAAAGTGGTGATGGGGATCGTGACGTGCATCCTGGGTGACGATGGTAAGAAGATGCTATTAGAGATGATGGTCGTCGGGCAATATATAGCCTTCGGCTGCGATGATGTAAGGTGGTGCAATTTCGAAGGAACTGTTGAGATCGAATGATGTCTAACGTGCCGGAAAGATAGTTCAGGTTGCTTCAAGCGTTGTCATCCGTACCCTCTTTATACCCATCATGCGAAAACTTGGGTAGCAGTACGCGCTCGGCCCGTCCCACAGTTTACCGGCTCAAAAAATGCGCCTCTTCCACCCAACTTCATTCCGACCCACCACACTAACCAAATCAGGCAATACATTCTCATCATAGCTACGATCGGCATGATCTGCGTCAGCACTGTATTGGTGCATGCAACTTTGAATTCGATACGATGTCACATTGACAACCGTGATGCAGTTCTGCTCGTTCTGCACCCGAGATTGTGGGGAAGAGCACTGTGTTTGTGGAACACCGACTCATGCGCCGATCGCATCATCTCGCAAGTGCGCCTTCATTGGAAAGAACCTGAGCGTCCGGGAAGCTGACAGAAGGTCGCACAGAGACCGTAAATCGGGTCCGAGGAAAACACCGAATGGTAATTGAGTCGAAGTTGGGAGACAATACGACATGGTTTTCGTGCGCAGTTGTCAAAAGCTGAATCAGCGGTGTACAGTCTCGCCGTCTGCTTCGCAATGTTCAACATACTACGCCACGCCATCAGCATGGTGAACGCTCTTGCCTTGAACCTCTCCGCTGGTGATTTTCGTGAAAGATCCGATGGGTTTGACTGAAGATAATATAGGCTCGAGACCGATTCGCCGCCGCCGTTCTTTGAAATTCATAGCTGTACCAGTTGTCATGAACTCAGGTAGTGGGCCATAAAGGGCTGGGACACCACGCACATACGGTCGATCATGCAACTACTATGTATAAGGCGTAGGTGGCCTGTACTCAGGGTTGTGGGTGAAGCAGGTAATGGAACTTCACAGCTCTGCCGTCATGAGCTGGAGGGGAGTGAGTGTGCGAGGAGCTATTAAGACATTGACGACGGGAATAATTGGATTTGAGGAATGTTCGGAAGGCTGATCGTCTAGTTTTGAAGGATACCTCCTTGTCCCTGCTCTGCTCGCGAATACGTACCTGTCAGTAGGCCGTATTCTCAGCTTTGGTCGGAAACAGACTTCTGCCCCAGTGCGGTATTAGTCAACCCTTATGTATAGTAGCAAAAGGATCTTTTTGATGCACACTATCCTGCGATGAAGAGTCGATTACAGCGAACTTCGAGCTTGAGGAGTCTTCTTGCTCCGGCCGTCGATGTGGGCTCCGATCATAGTCCGTCGAGTATGTTTCTGCCGGATGAGACGATCATGAACGATGAGGCCAAAATGCACAGCTAGCTGTACGTGGGAGTGAGCGTAGATGCAATGGCAAAAACGTAGTTCATGAAGCCCCACATTGTGAAATGGGACGTTGCTCATTATGCCCGGTGTACTTGTACCCGAAGAAGATCTTTCTCATGACTGCACATTTGGAAGCGTCCAAGCGAGTGGAACCATGGTGAAGAATGCGAGGCAAGGTGTTCCCATGGTCAGTATTCAGTTTCGGTGATGTGGACTGGAAGAAACGATGCTCGAAGATGCACAGTGGACAGACATGTGGAAGACGGGGTGGAAAGAGGCGGCGCTAAGCCATTCTGGTACTAGCATGTCAGTCTCCCGATGCCAGTCACGCCAGTCAACTGGTTGCAACGCACGCTTTGCGGAGACGAAGCCATGAGTCGAATCTCGACAAGTGCAGGCGTTGGCACTCGGACGGTCGGACACGGCCCGAGGTCGCGAAGAGAGGTCGCGTCGAGCATGTCGGAAGAGGCCGGGGGCCGCGGCGGTGTCGGAAGAGAGCTACGAGTGGCCCCAGAGCTCTGCATCGCAGCCTCCGTCGCTTTCCCGCTCCAGCCGGCAACACCCAGGGCTATCGCAGGCCTCACACCGTAGCTCCCAGTAGCTCGCCACGCGCGATACGATGAACCGCTCCGTCAGCGGCCAAATGGTGGAAGGAGAGGCCCAATTCGACGCTGCGTTGCTGATCGGGGACCGTTACCCCCCGCATCGAACGCATCGAGGGCAGCTTGGCGGGCGAGCAATCACAAGCCTGAGCTCTCTCCCCTCTCTCCCTCTGTCCGACTGGGCCCGCAACGTCCTTCCACTCAGCGCTCGCGGACTAGCCTGCCAAACGGTAGCCAACAAAGAAGATCCTCGGCCCAGGACATGTCTCGAGCGTGCGTGACGTCGTCCGTTATAAATATTATGGCCCGCCCGCGACTCCGCACGCATACATGATCGCATTCCATAGCTCCATCTCCACTTCCACCTCCACATCTAGCCCAATTGCATTTACAGCACTACACAATCCATCATGGCTGCCACGGCCGACTCTCAGCTGCGCGAGGTCAACATCCTCGGCGCCTTGAACGACCAGCACCGGAACATCCTCAGCAAAGATGCCGCCGTCTTCCTCGCGCTGCTGCACCGCACATTCAACGAGCGCCGGAAAGCCCTCCTGCAGCGACGTGTAGTTCGCCAGGCCGAGCTTGACAAGGGGCAGCTGCTCGACTTCCTCCCCGAGACGAGGCATATCCGCGACAATGAGGCGTGGAAGGGTGCTCCGCCAGCGCCGGGACTGGTGGACAGGCGCGTCGAGATCACAGGCCCTACCGACCGCAAGATGGTCGTCAATGCTCTGAATTCGAATGTCTGGACCTACATGGCCGACTTTGAGGGTATGCACCCCACCCCACGCACTACGCCATGACCCATCTGCTAACCCCCCCCCCCCAAGACTCCAGCGCCCCAACCTGGGAGAACATGATATCGGGCCAGCTCAACCTCCACGATGCCGTCCGCCGTCAGGTCGACTTCAAGCAGGGCGAGAAGGAGTACAAGCTGCGCACCGACCGCACCCTGCCGACACTCATCGCCCGCGCCCGTGGCTGGCACCTGGAGGAGAAGCACTTCACCGTTGACGGCGAGCCCATTTCGGGCTCCTTGTTCGACTTCGGTCTGTACTTCTTCAACAACGCACACGAGCTTGTCAAGCGCGGATCCGGCCCCTACTTCTACCTCCCCAAGATGGAGTCGCATCTTGAAGCGAGGCTGTGGAACGATGTCTTCAACGTGGCTCAGGACTACATCGGCATGCGCCGAGGCACCATCCGCGCCACCGTGCTGATCGAGACCATCACGGCCGCCTTCGAGATGGACGAGATCATCTACGAGCTCCGCGATCACTCCGCCGGCCTCAACTGCGGCCGCTGGGACTACATTTTCAACACCATCAAGCGCTTCCGCCAGAACCCCAACTTCATACTACCCGACCGCGACTCGGTAACCATGACGGTCCCCTTCATGGACGCCTACGTCAAGCTACTCATCAAGACCTGTCACCGCCGCGGCGTGCACGCTATGGGCGGCATGGCCGCTCAAATCCCCATCAAGAACGACCAAGCTGCCAACGACGCTGCCATGGAGAAGGTTCGGGCCGACAAGCTGCGCGAAGCGCGCGCTGGTCACGATGGTACCTGGGTGGCGCACCCTGCCCTTGCGGCCATTGCTTCGGATGTCTTCAATGAGCACATGCCCACTCCCAACCAGATGCACGTCCGCCGCGAAGACGTGCATATCACTGCCAACGACCTGCTCAACATGAACGTGCCTGGAAAGGTCACCGAAGCCGGCATCCGCAAGAATCTCGATATTGGTCTTAGCTACATGGAGGCGTGGCTGCGTGGCGTCGGCTGCGTGCCCATCAACTATCTCATGGAGGACGCGGCGACAGCCGAGGTCTCGCGAAGCCAATTGTGGCAGTGGACCAGGCATCAGGTCCCTACTGCCGAGGGCAAAAAGGTCACCAAAGACTATGCGCTGCAGCTGTTGCGCGAGCAATCGGATCAGCTAGCCCAAAAGGCGCCTAAGGGCAACAAGTTCGGACTGGCGGCGAAGTACTTTGAAAGCCAGGTTACTGGCGAGGACTACGCCGAGTTCTTGACTTCGTAAGTTCCTTCCCCTTGTTTGACTTTGGACTTGAACAACTGCTGATAACACTAGGCTACTCTACAACGAGATCACAAACGTAGGTCCTCCCAAGGGCGCTTCCAAGCTTTAAAACTTCCTTTGACCTTCCTAAAAACTGTAACACTATGCTATTCCGGGCGTTATGGAACCGCTCGTAAGCAAAAGCAAAGAAATGAATCATCGTTCTCTCGCACTCCACATGCTTTAATCGCGCGCAACTACATACAAAACATGTGAACATGAGCTAACCTGTCTTGCGTTGCATAGGTCGGTTCCCCCGTCGCGGCATCTAAGCTTTGAGGCGTCATGCTGAGCCGAGGTCGATCCACGGTTGCGGATCTGGTGGGTGGAATGTGGTATGTGCGGGGAGCGAATGAAAGCCGACAGGGTAGAAGCAGGTTTCGGCATGTGAAGATGGAATGATGGGGGGTTTACACGAATCACGCGAACACGAATCACAGCGAGACGAGGCGAGATGCACAGGCTTCTTTTCCCATAGGTTCCTGGCAAGATGAGTGTATTTTTTTCTTTCTTGTACATAGCGGCATTGATGCAAATGTATAGTTAGTTCATGGTCATTTCTTCATATCCTACAAGGTGAGATCAGTGCGCTGATCGCCGTGCAGAATCACGCCAGAATGCTTCTGTTGATAAGATAAATGAGAAGACGTCCACTCGATGAACGCTGGTAAGGCATTGCGTATCGCGTTCAATGGCCTCTCAAAATATCACCTTTCGTGATCCACAACCTCCGGTCAACCTTTTTCGAAGACTTTTGTCAACCTCGATTTTTATTGCTCCAGAGAACTAATACAGTATATTGTAGTCAGTCTCACCATGCTCGTACAAAGAGTCAGCTTCCATTTTGGGTGTCATTCAAAGCCAGTGAGAGAGCGTTGGTGCAGCGAGGCGTCCAGATGGAAGAGGTACGTCACGTCCAACGCTGCACTACTACCGAAGCCAAAGCATCAGGCTTTTACAAGGCTCACAGGCAGATCTGAAAGATCCGCTTCCCTGAAACGCCTAATGAAGGACTCACACATGGGGTAAAATGTAACGCCTCATTGCCCATACTCTCGTCTAATGTCTGAGTGGTTCATGCACAACCAATTCACCATTGCTAGACCAAAGAGCTGGAGATGGAAACTACCTGCTTGGCAAGCTATTTCTGGAGAGTGACAGGGTGTCGCTCGTGCCGTTTTTCAATGTTCAGGATACGAGGATATTGTTGCAGCCGTTTTTGGGTGAGCCGGAGAGGTACAAGGAAGAGCTTGACAGCTTTAAGTTCTAACCTGATGTATCGTCAACATAAGAGAAATACATATATATAAATAGAGATTGAGAGGTCGGAACGTGGCAGAGATTGCATTGGATTGGGCTTTGGCCCAAATGGAAACGTGGGTGCTAGCGTCTCGGACCTCGGAGCGGCGAGAAGCTGAAGGCAAGCGAGGCAATCTACACGCTGTTCTCACGCACCGAAGTCTTCACAATGTCAAGTTTCGCCATGGTCGCCCGAGCAACGCTCCTAAAGTCAATTAAGTCTCCTTCACCACGGCGGCAAGCTTGTTTAGTGAGCTGGTGAATAGCTCACGCCACGCAACTTAGCCATGATATACTCAGCTTGCGTGCATGGAATTGACGCTGTATTTTCTCCTTCAGTTCTCTATACTCTCCGCAGGACTACATGTAAGCCAAGTCATTCACCCTCATCACCTGTCACCACTTCTAATCGGACATATCAGGACCTCACCGTGGAAACACCCCACACCCTCTACTCCAACCACACCCATCGTTCAATGCGCCAAGATCTAGCTCACATTAATTCACCGAGAATCAACATTGAACTCCCCTCCCAAACCATGACATCAAAACCTACCAAGTTTGCAGTCTACCGCTACTTCGACCCCAGCGATCTCACCGACAGCATAGTCTTGCAGGTCTATGAATCCAAGGACGAGGCCAGGGAATACATGTCCAGTCTCGTCGACATTGAGAGCCTGAAGCATCCCGAATGGGCGGATCTGAAATTGGCCAGGAAAGAGACGGAACACGAGACTGAAGTCTATACCATGGAAGACAGAGTTCTTCGACTCAAATTGGAGATCTTCGACGTCATAGAACACGTTGACGGGCGGTTGACTAAGGTGCACGGTCGAGCTGCGAGTGTTGGTTTTGAGCGTTCACCTTCTACGTCCGCTGGCGACGATGCACCCATGCGCAACGATCTGGACATCACGATGGCGGCCGACGACATTAATAACATGTCCTCGACCTCATCCAAGCCTGAGGCGAATCCCCCACCGATTCGCCACCCTGTGGTTGTCGATCAATCTAAGAACGGAACGAAACAGTACGGTCTCTATGTGTGTCCCGATCCTAGCCAACCCAACACCGCCTACCTCATCATGTCTTCTGTCTCTCTCGGCGAAATTGAAAGCTACACAAAGGTCGCTGCGGCCGCACTTCTCAAGAAGCTCAACACGAATATGACGAAGGTGGTCGCGACCTGTTCCATCCACGAGAAGGGCATCAACATTCTGAAAGCAAAGCGCGCGGTAGTACGCTATGAAATTGTGGAAGGCCGCATGGTCAATGGAATGTTTGTCAATGAAGCAGATTGGGTGGTAGCTAAGGGGAGACGTGTGCGGGTGAAGCCGGAGTTGGTAGCTTATGAACCGGATTTGCAAGGGAAGATACCGCGGATGGTGACTCTTAATGCGGTGCACGGAAGTGCGGTCAACGCTGACAATGCCAATGCTACGCCTAAGCCCAAGACGCCCGCTCGAAGGAAACCGGCCATAGTGGTATTGACTCCCGCTCAGCCGATACCTGCGCCTGGCAAAGTCAACTCGCCGAAAATATACTGTGTTTGTCGGATGCCGGATGATGGGCGGGAGTTGATCGCTTGCGAAAGCGGAGCTGACGATTGTCCGTACAATGGATGGTTCCATCTCGCATGCCAGAATATTACGGCGGTTCCGGAGGGAGAGTGGTGGTGTCCTCTGTGTAGACAAGACCGCGACGTCAATGAGGATGACGTTGTGGAAGATTCCGTTATAGGAGGCCTTGTTCATGCACCGGTCACATTAGCGTTGAGTGAGCAAGGAGGTATGTTGAGCAGGTCTGGGTATTATTAGTATCCTGGAGACACGTAAAGGAGGTGGTATTACAGATAAGTCTGGTGCAACACTTGGCCAAAATTGTTGGCATGGTACATGTGGTGGAAATAAGTGAGCGAGACATGAACAAATCGGATAACGTTCTCTAAAGAGAGGGCTGAGTGAAGTTATCTTAGAGGAATGATCAGCAATAAAGACTGTAGCCGTTGTCATTGTAGCCGTCGTGTGCAGCGTCGGACATCTAATACATTGAAGCAGTTAGCGCCAGAGGAAGGCTTCGTGACGGTCACAGAGAAACGCCCCACCGCTTGAAACAAATAACTCTGCATGGGCTGAGCAGAATACTAAAGCGAAAGACACACACGAAGTCTCATGCTATTGGCTCTAGTCCTGATCGTCGGGAGTTCAAGCTATTGCCAGTTACACAGCAGCTGTTGTGCCCGAATTTGGAGGCCCGCTCGAAACAATTCTCCACACAACAAGGAAAGCGAAAAACAAACAGGTTAACCGCCAACTAAGCAAAACAAAAATGGTCCGTGGAATATGCTCTTCTATTTTCGCATCTACAATATGCATTTGGAGACGCTGGCCGCTGTCGCCGTGCGCGAGAAGGTGGATGTGACTAGTCGGGAAACGACCTGTCGAAGGCTCGAGGACAAGGCGCGCGGAGTGTTACTGCAGGAACCCCATGCATCAGAATCAGATCAGGAAGGGGGCTTTGTTTGCCAGACAACGCGTCAAGCATATAACACCACCCTTCCCCTTGCTTTAACACAGAAATTCTCTTATCCCATCTCTCTCAACATGAACCTCTCCGCTTCGATTCTCGCAATGTTACTATCGAGCGATGTGTGGGCCATATATGGTATTGGCGACTATACAGACAAGTCATGCCTGGTACGTGGTCTTCAACACACATTGGTGCGGACAAACACTTACGTGATGACGCAACGCAGGACTGCTTCTCGAACAAGGACTTCAGCGGAAGCACAAACCACGAGGCAACGCAGTCGTTCACACTCATGTCAAGTCAATCAGGAACCACTGTCCTCCCTCGGTCCGCATCGAATCTGGAAAGATTTCCTTCGTCCGCGCCCGCATCTCCGGCGACTGCGACGGCTTCTTCTCTTCCAGCTCCTGCAGCGAAGCCAACGGTAGATTTGAATACTGGGGTCAAGATCGGTATCGGAACAGCAGTGGGAGTGCTTGTCATTGCACTCCTGATCGTCATGGTTGAAGCATGTTATCTGCGGAAGAAAAGGAGAGAGAGGGCGCTACAGAGAGCGGTGGACGAAGTAGAGAGAGGAATAGATAAAGGAAGCCATGAGAGGATTGTATTGGAAAGCAGAGTGTCCATTGTGTTCGAGGATGAGGAACAGGAGGAAGAAGTTGAGAGAGGGCGGAGTGGGATGTCGCTACCGCGCAGGGTGTGATAGAAAGCTGGCATCCACAACGAAAACAGATTGAAGAACAATAGTCGGAAAAGACAAGTTGGTGCTTCATGGCTGCTGTATTGTAAAGGAATTTTGTTTCGGCGAAGGCGTCGATGAGAATGAGGGTTTGCTGCATTCATATATGAAAGGTTCACCAACTAAGTTTCATTGAGTGAATTTGCAAAGGGCATTGAAGCTATGAAGTACCTATAGTATCTACACGATTTGAAGCCGTTGATTGTGCAGAACGCAACTTCAGTTGTCGGGTGCATCGAAACATGATGCTTCCGAAGCGGAAGCTTTTCGAATGTAGCACAACCGGAATGACCAACACTTGTCGAGCTGCGCGGACTGGTAGTGATGACAGGAACTGCGACGTGTCCGAATAGAGTGTTGAGGAACCAAGCGTGTCAATCTCTGATTAGATAAGGCTCGCTCATTTGAATGTGCAGCTATAGAGTCAAGCTTTGATTTGGCTTGAGGCTATCGTGGAGTTTCTGGCCACTATCAACCGTTTGCGTAATTGCAGGGCAGAACACGTGTTCGGCTGGAGCTCACCAATCAATCAGTATCCTCTTGTCTTTTTTTCACGACCATGCTTGCAAGAAAGTCGAAGAGAACGACAAAACGCAACATTGTGACTCACTGAAAACCAGCGCCGTATTCAACCCTCGTGGGACGAGAAGTTCACCTGAACACTGAGCTTCACTAGAATACGTCAGCCCCACCATGGCCATGACAAGCTTCAACATAACCTCCACAACCTACATATGTGGGTGTGAACCTTCCTCAAGCCGGTGACGAAATCAGACCAAGGAACACATTGACAGCGAATCAGAATACTATCCTATAGAACGCTCATGGTCTCATCAGATGTCGATGCACAAGGTTAGTGGGTGATGTACATCACCGTGCGCACGACTCCTCCAATTTCGGCTCCTACCGAACAGTTGACGCACACGACAATGGCGTCAGTGGCCTCCACCTGCACGACACACTACGAATTTATCCTTAAAACGCTCGTGAAGAATTGCCGTCCCCCGCCAGACCGTCACCGGATAATATTGTTCAAGCAAGTTGCAGCAAAGCACACATTAGCCTGAACCCCGCGTTCCAGACAAAACACCCCCCCGTTGCCAGCGTCGATCCCATCTGTCTGTCGAAATAAAGTTTGACACTACTGCGGAGCTCTTCCGGATAGGACTTGGAAGAGATGAGTGTGTTTGGTAGTGAAGGTCTATCGACGGTGGAGGGGCTCCATGCGCGACACATATACAGGTCGGGTGTCCTTCACGCCCGAGAGGTGCTTGAGCGATACTCCATGCTTTCGATTGGTATAAGTTGTCCACGGCGAACACAATGGCGGACGTAGATGCGGTTTTGCAGGCGGAATCGAAAGCGCCTCTTATCAACTCCTTAGCCATCTTGTTCGTTGTCCTATCGACAGCCAGTGTCATTCTCAGACTCTACACTCGAAAGAAGATACTGGATGTGTTGGGAGCAGACGACATAACGATCACTCTAGCTCAGATCCTTGCTATCGCTGTATCGACCCTTACTATACTTCGTCAGTGCCTTCCGACAACGATTAAGACGTACACTTATGCTTTTTAGAAGTACAATGGGGACTTGGCCGGCATACCCCAACAGTAGATGCCGCTGATGCGACCAAGCAGCTGAAGGTATGTGTTCCTGTTACTGACCAATTCCCGAGCTAATCCTTACGCCGTTTAGTCACTCTACGCAAATACCATCATCTACAATGCCGCCCAGACGGTCACTAAGATCTCCTTCCTCATTCTATACCGCCGCCTGTTTCCCGATGGGAGAACGAAAGCGATCTGCTTCTGGCTTCTCATGTTCATTGTCGCCTGGGGCATTACACAAGAGTAGGTCCTCGTCCGCACAGTTTTGTCGCCCAATTACTAATGTGACGCAGATTCATCGTCGCATTCTCATGTATGCCGCTAGAGAATTTTGAACCTAGGATGAGGGGAAATTGCATTTACACCTTGCCGGTGTGGTATCTCACCTCTTCCATGAACATCCTCACCGATTTCATCACCTTCATTGTGCCCATAGCGCCTGTCTTAAAATTGAAGTTGCGGCTGAGGCAAAGGCTCCTCCTCCTCTGCCTTTTCTGCCTCGGTTTCTTGTAAGTCATTGGACTAACGTATCGACCGTTTGATCAAACTAATCAACCAAAGTACGTGCGCCATCTCTCTCGTGCGCCTCTCTGCCCTCCACAAGGGCGTACACACCACCGACCCCTTCTGGGACAACGCGCCCGCCGCGTACTGGTCCGTTGTCGAACTGAATTGCGGCATCCTTTGCGCGTGTCTTCCCACACTCCGTCCACTCATTCAGAAGGCCGTGCCGCACTTATTATCTACACACGGTCACCACGACAGAACCGAGGACGCCAGCAACAAGATTAGTACACTCGACAGTCAACGCACTCGAGGAGATCTCGAGGACGGGATCTATGTGCGGAAAGACATTGAAATGCATAGTACAACAGAGTTGAGTAAGAATGCAGGGTACCGGCCCTCATTTGAAGGTGGAGCTAGTCAGAAAACGGAGATTACGGCGCAATCGTCTTTGGGATAATCGACAGGCCTCAAGAGAAACAGATCTTTCCCGTGGGATCCTGTCGGACATCTCTATGAAATTTACTGCGAATATATCACACACTGCAGCAAACTTTTGCGCCGATGCTCCACTGTTAGTCTGGTATGCTCAGCTGTTCTCCACCTTCTGCATCGCTTCGACCGCCTCATTAGCCATCTCGCGTGCCTCCCCCCCAATTGCCGCCATGCCACCAATCTCCCCAAATCTTTCCTTCCAAAACATCCATCTCTCTCTGCTAAACTTCGCAGCTCCTGGCCACAGCTTGTCCCCATCCTTGAGATCCTCAAGCTTGACATCTTTCTTCTTCAATTTTGGATCAGCATCCTCCTTCTGCTCATACATCTTCTTCCCTGCTACTTTGATCCACACCACAGCGGCAGGTACCGTTGCATCATATTTTTGGATCTTCGTCCCAGGATTTGGTTCATCTTCGCTGCTATCTGTCCAGTTGCGTTCCAGCGCACCACGGAGTGCCCAGAGCCCATATGATGATAAGCTCTCGAAAAGACCCTTCTGATCTAGCTGTGCGAGGAAGTGGTTATAGCTCGCCCAAGCGCTGCTCTCGGGTGCTGTCCAGCCCGCCCCTGCACCGGGAGAATCGTTGTACGCTTCACGTGAGTACATGCCCAATTGCGGAAGCTGTTCGTACCCAGGCTCTTTAGATAACGCCTCCACGAGCGATATCAATCTGTCGACATTCTGTTCTTCATGGCACGGGATACGTCTTGAGGAGTGGATGACGGAGTACCAGAGATCCCCCCAGGCATCGTAATGTTTGTCGCATTGTCGGGCGTTGTCGAGCGGCGCGGTCATCTTTTGCAGCGTTGCTGGAAGATCAACCTCCCCGTCAAGGTAGGCTTGGATGATGGGAAAATAGACGCTGTTATCCGGGGGGCGGAACCAGCCGCGTATCTTTGCGACTTTGTCGATCTGAACGGGGAGGGGCAGGTTTTGGGTCAGGACTTCGGACTCGATCTGGTGGGTTTGCTTTTTCATGTATGCCATCGTGATGGAGGAAAGGAATCCGGAAAATCGATGTAGTCAAGAGCGAGACGACTTTCTGTTTATGAAGAAGGTAGGCAGCAGCTGTAGCGGAACATGCGCCCACACCTTCAGTGACGTTGGGTGGTGGGGCTACTAGGAAGCACGAGTTGAAGCTAGCGGTACCCATTGGGTGGGTTCTCGGATGCGCCTTGCTGTATCGAGGAGGTGCCCACTACAATCTCTCAGATGTCTTGGAAAGCTGGAAGTGGCCCCGAATGCCAATGTTCCTGAATTCGGCACCGAGTGAGGTCTGGTCTCGGCTCCGGGCGATGCAATCCGGGCACGAACTGGGCTGTGGGGGCGAGAGTGGTCTCACTCCAAGTCAGCCCTTCGATCAAGGACAGTCAGCGTGGCATTCCAGGTTGCAGTCTATCTGGGGCGTAGGGTTACCAAGCATCATGTTGCATACAATTGCTTACGCTAGTCCTACGATAGCGATCTGCTTCCGCCAATGTTGTGGCATCAATTCGATTTCTTTTGCAACTCTTGAATTTGTAGATGTACTGTCATGGAGTATTCGACAAGTAGCACGTATCGCCGAACAGAAATACGTGTACAACTCAACTCCTAGAGATCCGCCACAATTTAAATATTGCATCTAGTACAAAGTTAATTCCGCTCTTCTTGTTACCAGTAAGCGCTAACTACACCTTCCGTCTCGCTCGCGCATCCGTCTGCCTGCAGTGCTGCGCCTCACACATCTGTTAACACCTACACGTACGTGTAGCTCCCTCCTTCAGAACTTCATGCTCTTGCTACCTAACTGGTACCTTCTCTAAATATTCTCGTTCTTACAATAGCACCTCCACTGTACCATGGCTTTGACGGCCCCTCCGACTCATGTTGCCATCATTGGTGGTGGCCTTGCCGTATGTACCAGCATCCACCTTGATTGCTAGCTCAGCAGTGCTCATGCTTCTCACAGGGTCTCACACTCGCTCTTGCCCTGCATGACTTGTCCATCCCAGCCACCGTCTACGAATCCCGCTCCGAGGACCATGATCAAGGCGGTGGCGTCGTGTTGTCACCTAATGCCCTCCGCGTCCTCGACAGCGTTGGCATCTATCAACGGGTTCGCGAGCGTGCATTCCAGCTAGATGTGCTGGCCTTTAAGGATGTCAACGATAACACCACCGACGAGTACTACTTCGGTTCTGAAAATTTGTACGGTTACTCTGCGATCCGTATCATGCGTAAAGAGCTTCTCCATGTACTGCGAGCAATGCTGCGAGAGCAGGAGGTCCCTGTTCACCACAACTACAAATTGACCTCTGTGAGCGACGGCACGGACCAAGTCAAACTCACGTTCGAAAACGGCCAGACTGCGTCAGCTCCTCTTGTCATTGGGGCAGATGGTATTCACTCGGCTGTGCGTAAGAGCTTTCTCCCTCAAGTGAACCCCATCTTTGCAGGCTTTTTGGGCATCAACAGCGTCGTGGAGAGAGCACAGCTCCGAATTCCGGAGGGCTATCATCTACCGGCAACCGTAATGGGCAAAAATGGGGCGTTCTTACTTGTGCCACAAAAACCCGATGGTTCTGAGCTGTTCATCGGCTCCCAGCGGCGCTTTGCGGAATTGGACCAAGCGGGATGGGCAGCTTTGCGTAAAGACAAAGCAAAGCTTTACGACATGCTTCAAGAGAACAAGCAAGATTGGCCAGATGTAGTGCAGTCAGCTTTGGAGGCTACGCCGGTGGATCGTATGGGGTTCTGGGCCTTCTACGGCATTCCGCCGCTCGCATCCTGGTTGTCAGAGAGCAAGAGGATTATCTTAGTCGGAGATGCAGCGCATGCCATCCCTCCGACGGTAGCCCAAGGTGCAAACCAAGCCTTCGAGGATGTCCGAAGCTTAGCGACGCTGCTCTCAAAGCTGTCGGAGAAGGTGCCACTTGATAAGGCTGCTGCACGATGGCAGTCTTACCGACAAGCCAGGATCGACAAAGTTCTCGATCTTACGAAGCAAATGACCGTAAAGCGTCTGCCAGAAGCAGAGCGAGCCAAGATGCCCCCTGGGGTCGTTTGGAGCGATCAAGCACGTACGCGAGGCGATGGCGGCGAACTAGGATGGCTGTATGAGCCAGACCTTGCGCAAGAGGCAGAGAAGTGGGTGCAGGAGCTGGAGAGCTCAACGTAGATATTCAGGTCTTTAGGATTGGCCTAACGATGCCGCAGTCGCACGGCTCTTTCTCAACCCGTCAACCAAACTTGTAGACTTGACATCTCGGTCTTTCCGGTCTGCAAATTCTTTTGGTATTTCGCTCGAGCCGCCATGTCCTTCGTACCGTACGATCCGTCTTCTGGCCAGTACTCCACAGTTCCTAAGATGACCACTTCATTCGGGTTGTCGCCGAAAGGGAAGACCTTTTTGGGGCGATGCAGACGCTTTGGTACTCCACTCCACATTCCAGAGTGTAAGTTCCTGATTGCTCCAGTATGTCAGCTACTCTGCTGCTGATGCGATGTTGTAAGAGTGTACCTTCTCGCCCACAAAACTCCTTTCCGTTGGGAACGATCAGCACGCCATCCTCCGCCCAGCATTCCGAGTACTCGACATGCTTTCCTTGAGTATCGACCTGCTGGTAGTAATGCGCGATGAGTTTCTTTATCTCTGGATCGATGCTGAGATTCTGGGGGTACTCGGAGACGTAGGGGTTGTCACTTGCGTCGGACGTCATTTCGGTCGTTCCTGTTCAGTTTGCGCAACGACCCCACAAGCATCAAATTCCACACTCACCCGTTCGTACATCATAAGATATTGACCTCTGTCATGAGTAAGCGCATCTAGCCCGGAAATCTAGAGACGAACGTCGCCGGAGTTCATGCCCGGGTGTCTACCATGCGCCGAGTCATGGTGGGGCACGAGTGCGGGGGAACTGCTGTCAGGGACACGTTTGGATAATATCTTCCGCACCACAGGTCTGGAGGACAACGATTGACGCTCTTGGGCCGTCAAGCCTCACGCGCTATGCTAGGAAGAGGGCGCGTGAACGATGATTATTGGGAGGAGGCTGAGGGACTTCCGCATTCGGGGTAGAAGCGGGGAGTATTAAGTCCAGGGTCCTGCGCGTCGCGTTATCCTCAGATCACCCTTTGGCGACCTGCTCACTCTTACAGTTTTTTACTTTCGATCGAGATTATTGCGATAATGGGTAACCACGCACTTGTCTACGGTGCGTCTGGCATATCGGGATGGGCCATCGTCAACTCAATCCTCAATGGGTACCCTGATAAGGAGACCTTCACGAAGGTTTCGGCGCTGGTGAACAGACCTTTGACGCGGGAGATGGCATTATGGCCAGATGATCCAAGGCTGCAGATTGTTTCCGGGATTGATCTATTGAAGGGCAGTCAAGAAGAGCTTGAGAGGACAATCAAAGAGAAGGTCCCGGATGTGGATTCGGTGACGCAGGTGTACTTCTACTGTGAGCAGACACACCTTCTCGGAGGAAGTGAGAATGCAGCTAATGCAATTGGCAGCGTACAAACAAGATGATGACAACGACCGCGAATGCAAAACCAACGAAGCCATGCTCGAGCGCGCCGTAACCGCCATCGAATCCCTCTCCTCCAAGCTTACTTACGTGGTGCTACCCTCCGGGACTAAGATCTACGGCTGCCAAATGCTCGACAAATTTCCCTTTGCGAACGACCTTCCTCTCAAGGAGACGCTGCCTCCAATTCCGGAACCCGATCTGTCGCAGCTATTCTACTACAACCAGATCGACTGCCTGAAGCGCATTTCCAAAGGCAAGAAATGGGACTGGTGTGAGATCAGACCAGACAATATCATCGGCTTCGTACCAAACAATAACGCTTACTGCCTTGCGCAAACACTCGCTTTGTATCTCTCGCTCTATCGCGCAGTGGAAGGCCAAGGCGCGAAATGTCCGTTTCCTGGGACTGAAAAGTCGTGGGTCAATATGTACAATGAGTCGCCGCAAGACATGGTTGCACACTTCTCTATCTACGCGTCGCTGCACCCCGACAAGACGGCTTCGCAGAGCTACAATGTTGGCGGGCAAGAAGATAACTGGAAAGGAAAGTGGCCGGTCATTTGCGAGTATTTTGGGTTGAAGGGAACTGGGCCAGAAGAGAACTCACCGCAGCCGGGTGCTTACATTGACAAGCACAAGAAGCAGTGGGCGGAACTGGAGCAGAAGCACAGCCTCAAAAAGGGTTCGGTGGACAGCGATATTACGCATCCAGGGTTCCAGGTACGTTATCATCACGCTTCGAGCGTAGACCCACGGCTAATTAATTGTAGTATTTCATCATGACCATGTTCGACTTTGATCGACAGATGAGCATGGAGGCATCGCACAAGGTGGGCTACACAGAAGAGATCAAGACACCGGAGACGTGGAAGGTTGCGTTTGACCGGATGAGGAAAGCAAAGGTCATCCCGTAGTAGCGTTACGATCTAGACAATGTCTTTTCATGTACCTATCAATATCCCGAATATCCTTGGGTTGCCGTAGGACGGCTCGCTAAGCATCATCTGGTTGTAATCTGAGAGTGCTTCATGCACGAGTATACCCTTCTATCTGAGAGTAAACCGTGATGTCGCGTTTAGGGGACTTCTTTTGCACAAGATTCCGTGCTGGTGCATTACAAGGACGCCGACAGCTCCCGAAAATCGTCGACTAGACCGATACAATACGATGGCACTAGATCCAAGGAACATGGCCTTGGGTCAAGTGCAAGTGTTTCCAACTAACCACCATCCGGAAATCGGAGTCGAGAAACTACTGACTCGCGTGCTATCCTCTCGTGCCTACACACGCGATTCGTGCTCAAGCGATTGCTTCCAACCCTCTCCGATTGGCCACCCTCAACCGCGGGGCACGCTCCAGAGTGTGCGGGGTACCGTGCCATATCCGCTGCATCACACTAACTATCCCCGACTCGAACACTATTCTTCTTGAATAACGTGACTTCGCATGCCTCCCCTCTCCAAGCCTACCTACTATACACGTGAAACACCATCCAGACACCAATCCACCACATGGAGCGCATACCCTCATACTTATTCATGATCCATGGAGGCGTTTGCGCGGTTGCGAGCCATCCGAGTCTGGGTCTGCACACCTGGAATCGGGTATGCTTTGGCGAAAGCGTGCCGTCATGGTGTCTGGCCGGGGAAGAGCGTCGCGACAGCGCTTGCGTAGCCGGTTTAGCGGGGACGGTCCCTGTGACCACTCAGAAGGGGTATAATTCCGGTGTCGTGCGGTGCGTTTCTTCTTCCCGTGGGTAGATTACTGGTCGTCTTTTTACTCTCGTGCTCTTGTATCATTCCGTCCTTCTCTTCTGCACGCTTCCGTCTGGAGCTTCGTTGTGATACGGTCAATTGGTAGCGAATCGAGAGCTTGAGCGTCTCAGCTCGCACCTCCGAAGCCATGGGTCTCGTCGACACGGAGCGCCTGGCGCAAATCGCCATCTGGGCTCCCGTCGCCGTTCGTTCACCTCAAGCATTTCCGTACTCGCACCTACTAACACACTCCAGTGCGTAGCCTATTTCGCCCTCCTCACCGTCTATCGCCTCACCCTCCACCCGCTCGCCAAATACCCCGGCCCCATCCTATGGCGCATCTCCCCCGTCCCCTCCATAATCGCGCTCCTCCGCGGCCGCATCTCCTTCGACTACAAAGTCCTGCACGACCAATACGGTCCCGTCGTACGCGTTATGCCCAACGAGCTCAGCTTCAACACAGCCAAAGCCTGGGAGGACATCTACGGGCACCGTGTTGGACTCGCCAACATGGACAAAGATCCCATCCATGTGGGCGCTGTGGAAGCGATTCCAGGTGCTACGAATTTGACCATGGCGCCGGATGCGCATCATGCGAGGCAAAGGCGAGCATTGGCGCATGCGTTCAGTAAACAAGCGTTGCTTGAGCAAGAACCGATTTTGAAGGGGTATGTGGATCTGTTTGTGACGAGGTTGAGGCAGATGGCGGAGAGGGGGGAGGCGGCGAATATGGTCAGTTGGTTCAACTTTTGTACCTTTGATATCATTGGGGATCTGAGCTTTGGCGAGCCATTTGGATGCTTGAACGAAGGTAAGCCTGTCCGTCGCTACAGGGCATGAACGGAAGTTGATCTTGTACAGGCGAGGGTTCGGAATCAGCCAACTGGGTCGTCCTAGTCTACGAGTCGATCAAAGCCGGTGCCCTCGAGCAAGCCACCCGTCGTTTCGCCACGCCAGGATCATGGACTCAAAAATTCCTGCTCTGGTGCGTACCGTCCATCATCCGGGAGCGACGGTCCAGACATCTCAAGAACTCCACCGAGAAGACGGTTCGCCGCATGACGACCAAGACCGAACATCGCGACTTCATCTGGTACATCCTCAAGCAGCGCGAGAAGAAGAATGAAGTTACCGATAACGAGGTCATCATGAACGCCGCGCTCTTCATGTGAGTTGTTCGCCTCTTGGCTAACGAGCAGTGGCTAATGATCTCCAGTGTTGCCGGGAGCGAAACCACCGCCACCGAACTCTGCGGCCTAACAAACTACCTCATCCGCGACCCTGAGCGCTTCAAGAAACTAAAGGACGAGCTCCGCACGACTTGCAAGAGCGAATCCGACATCAACATGGACGTCCTCGGCAGCCTTCCGTACATGAACGCCTGCATCGAAGAAGGTCTCCGCATCTTCCCGCCTGTGCCCATCGGTCTGCTCCGCACCGTCCCCAAAGGCGGCTCCATAATCGATGGCCACGCCGTGCCCGAACACACCTCCGTCTGCGTCGGCTCCTGGGCGGCAGCACATTCGTCCGACAACTTTGCCGAACCCGACACCTTTATCCCGGAGCGCTTCCTCGACACACCCGAGTCGAAAGCGCGCTACGCAAGCGACATCAAGAAGGCTGCACAGCCCTTCTCGCTAGGACCCCGGGGCTGCATTGGTCGCAATCTGACGTATGTCGAGCTGCGACTCATCTTGGGCGCGTTGTTGTGGAACTTTGATATTGAGTTTGCGGATGGTGCGCCGCTTTGGAATCCGGAGGAGGAGTTTAAGGGGTTGAGGGCGTTCAACACGTGGGAGAAGAGTCCGTTGATGATTAAGCTTACGGATATCAGAAAGGGTTCATGATCAATGGGTGGTGGCTGCTTTGACTTGGGCGTGGACTTGTCGGAAAGGGATTTAGATTGTTGGCGGTTTTTGTAGACAGAGTTCGTAGCAGATAATGCTGGAAGCTGGCTCTTTGGAGAATTTGGTTATTCCCATGGGAAATATGTGTATAAGTCTGCAGAGAGGATACCAATGCCTCTTCAAACCTGTGCGGTGATGCAACTAATGGCGCGTGTTAAAGGTCATGGAGAGCGAATTGGAAGCATCGTCGCTTTGAAGTGGAGAGGGAGTTGTATCATCAGAGTCGCTGGCGCAAGACACTATTTCGCAGATTGTTGAAAGAAAGTTGAGACTCGCAATGACCTGGGATGGGAGTGTGAAATTTCGGTAGTCCATTGAGGTACGGATGATCAACTAGTGAGCTACAAGGTGGTGACTTGCTGCAAACCAAACGGTCAAAGACCAAGGTAGCAGTCTGCCACCGGTATGCTCAAAGCCATGGCTCTTGCTCGTGTGCAAGATCCACCCACTGTCCAAACCGACCTAATGCCTGATCCCATGCTCTACACGCATTAGAGAGCATTCCTTGAGACCCCATCCGTCCCGTTCCTCTTCGAAGAAGCGTGGCTCGTCCCAGTTCCTCCAACCCACGGATAGAACTTGGTCACAAATTGGCGATCCCTCCTATCGAGACAAGAGTCAGTAAAGAGTCTCAGTGCGTAGAAAGACAAGGCCAGGATACTCACACGCTCGGCTTGATATTCCTGGGGATCCTCTCCTTCGTCCTCCCATCTTTCTTGTTGCCTACCCACCGCAACAGTGGACAAGCACTCGGATTGAAGGTGCAGCCGTTGTTGACGTCATGGATGTAGCTCGAGTACTGCATGATGGAATGGATGTCGTAGCCAGCCTCGCCGTCCGTCAGATGGCCAGACTCACCAGTGCCGCCCACGATGAAATCCCTGCCAGCAAAGAATTCGTATTTGTGTGCGAATTCAGCGTCCGTGCAGATTCTCTCAAGGACATCCGTTTCTCCGGCTCTAATGGCACGGGAGACGGCTTCGTTGAATCCGATGACAACGGGGCAATTGTAGAACACGTGGTCGTCACGGTCCGAGCGCTGATGTTCGTGGACCATGCCCATAGCTGTACAGCATTAGTGCGCGATGGACGCATAGGCGTGATCTATAGATGTTACCGTGTCCGAACTGTTTGGGGTCAGCCTTCATTAAAGTCACTACAAAGTTGTTAAGGTTCGAGACTCACCTCGTGTGCGATACTGTATATATACTCAGCACGAACGTCTTGAAGTCGCATCCAATGCCGTCCGGGAGCGTTCCACTCCCAGTCAGGTATGTATCCGGTTGTGGACTCCAAGATTGGAGCCAAAGCATCGTATTTGATGGCAAGGACGTCAGACGCAACCTCTGTGTTCCACACGCCTGGGTTGTCAAAATCGACATAGCCTTTGTAGCAGTAGACACCCCAGCCGTTGTACGCTGTGACTTCTCGAAAGGCCAGGTTGTGGCGTGAACCGGGGCCGGCCTCGCCTCCGAGAGCCGTCATCCACATCTTGATGGCATCCGCGACGATAGGCGCTAGTTTTCCTTTGGCCTCGCCATTGGCGTAGCAGTACCGGATGACTTGGCGCATATCCGGGTCGTCGAGATCGATCGGCCATGGGGATCGGTGCCTAGAGGTGAAGAACTCGGCCCAACCTGTCTGAGTACTCGAGGTGTTGTCGAGCTCGAGGGTGGGAGATTGAGCACTCGAGGTCTTGTTGAAGTCGGAGGGGGAAGGGCCGACGATCGGGCCTGGCCTTGCGAAGGCGGACAGGACTGTGGCGAGTAGGGGTAGAACGATGTTTGAGACAGAGAGCTTCATAGCGCCCGTGGTTGAGTATTGCCGGAAAGTGTGCCAGTGTCTGGAGCTGAGCTACGCAGTTACGGGAAGACTCAACCTTGTTTTGAGGAGCAAACAAGCGGGGACGTCATCGTTGCGGTGCCTGCGTGTGCAGTATCCGTACCCATTCACCGCAAGTCTGCTTCACCTCGAAGCGTCTCCTAGACCACTGGTAAAGCTGAGGACGTTAGGACGTCATGGACCGCTCAATGCCGCAGCCTTTTACTTAGTCGACTACGCATGGCGGCTACATCGATTGCGGCTATAGCGAGAGAGGGTGTCGACAAGAGTCGCGACTAGGAGGTGGCTTTTGTCGACAGATGTACACGAGTATCGTTGGTAGCAGCATTGCCAGCGACTACGCAAGAACCACCTCTTTGGACTCGGCGTACCCGATCATATGTTATATGATTCTCCCAAAGCTCTTACGATCAAAATTGTACCACGATGCCACATGAGGGTGGCGAGAGGACTGGGAGGACGAGCTTCGTACACACCGCTATAGCATAAAGATTGGAGGACGCCCAAGGGCTGCAAAGTGCGCGAAAGAAGAAGCAATGGACCAAGGGGTGCGTAGCAGCCCAATGCTTTCACGAGTTGACAAACGAAGTGTATGTAATGATTGGAGATTGAGAAATGACATGTCAAGTATAGCACGAGAGCTTACTTCATTGGTTACGGTAAGAGCAGAGTCGACAGATAAGCGAGCAAGATTAAGAATATTCGATTTAACGCTAGGGGTGCCATTCCTCCTTTTTCTCATGACAGTTGTTGCTTTTGTCGTCGTGGAGAAGGCCGCCCACCGTTGTGAAACAAAGGCGCTCGCTACCCCTCGCGATCAGTACTGCACCTTCAGATCTGAGTCTCAGCATTGGTATTGGGCGATCCATTACCAGACCTTGGTGTGAGACATTATCACCAACAACGTGCTGGCGAGAGGTACAAGTTCCAGGTCGCCACGCTGTTCCGACGGTTCCGTTCTTTCTCCATATTAGAACCACCAACTGAAACACCGGTGTCCAATCGGACAGCGGCCGCGCTACTGGACGAGATAGACTACCCTAGGCAGACATGAGCCGCCAACCTGGTACCAGGTTCAAGGATAACGCTGCGAAGACGAGACTGTTGAATGGGAGACGACAGGTCAGCAATGTGCGAATGCAAATTGGCATATTGGTTCGATCGGCATCTTCATTTGCGCAAGAGTCTGGGACCTGTTTGTCTATCTGGCACCAGGCGCAATGCAGCTGGATGCTGCTGTTTAGATGGTGGTACCCATGGTTGCAGACGGGGCCGAGGCAGTCGGACCCAGATGACAAGGTTGGGGAGACAAGTTTGCGTAGGGAACGCGGGACGGAGCACTGCTTATTTAGGAAAGCTGGTCAACCATGTGAGAGAAACCTCATGTCGTTCTCCTGAACAGGGGCGCGGCGGGCTGGGTGTGGGGTTGTTTTTCTTTGACAATGAAATCGCGATCGTGGCGGCAAGGATGCCCGATGTGCGAACCGGGGGATGGCAGAAGCAACCATGGGCTCATTACAGACAATGCGCATTTGCCGGACGGGGCAGGCTCCGATTTGCTGGTGGCTGCCGGTGGCTGCTATGCCATTGCTCTGAACAGATGGCATGTGCGTGGGGGTTGCTTTTGCTTGTGCACGCGCGGCTGTGGGTCCCGCCTGGAGACGATGGCCGAGGCGCGATCTGGCCATGGCCGGGAGGAAATAGCGCGGTAGGTAGATTGAGAGTACAAGATGATGCTGCCAGCGCAAGTGTCGGGCACGACAGGTGGAGCGCGTGTTTGATGCAGCCTGCATAGTGGCGGGCATGGCAGGGCGACGGCAGGAGGACCAAGCTGGTTCGAGGCGGTGGCTGACTGAAATTTCATCATTTTGCATCGAGGCCGGCACGGTTCGAAGAGAAGTCTACGCGGGATCGGCTGGACGATCGTCATGGCGCTTTTCCTGCATGCCGGCGCTAGGGCAGGCCTGGGACCTCACCTCACCTCCCCAAGGGCTCGGAGGGCTCGAGGGCTCGCCAGGGCCTGCTCTGGGTCGGAGAGGTCCGCATTGAGCTCCGCATTGAGCTCCACCTGGTAGCTCGGTTGGGGACAGACGCTTCCGCGTTGGCAACCGCTGGCGTGCGGTTCGACATGGTCTGGGAGCTGAGGCGGGCGGGTCGGTGGGTGGGTGGACGGCGACCTGGACGAGGGCAGCTGCCAGTGCAGCCACGGCGTCGTCGTCGACGCTCTTGCGCCCTGGGGCATCCCCTGCGCGTGGGCTGCTATTCTCGACGGCCGTGGTCGACATGCATACAGGGAGCCGTCCAGATGCCCACCCGCTGTGTATATAGCCCACTGCCTCACCACCACCACGCCCAGGAACCACACCACCTCCCTCCTCCCACCTCCCACCTCCCGCCTGTCACCTGTCACCTGCCATCTACCACCTAGCTCCCTCGGTAGTTAGCCCGCAGCGTGTGCTCTAGTCTCGGTAGCGGAGGCGCTTCCCACTACCCAAGCCTATCGTCAAACACTCCGATTCCCATCACGGCTACGGCTACGGCTACGACCGACCCAGCGGCTTTCACTGCTAGCTAGACCGAGTCTCACTTCACTTGACCACCCACCACCTGACCTGCTCCCCCAGACTCGGCACGTTGCCTTGTTCCGCGCCTTCCTCTATTACACCTCGCACCTTCCCTCCACCCCAACGCCCTCGCGCCTTCCTTGCCAGCTCGTCAACATGGTGTACTCTCTGGGCTACCGCCGCCCTGCCCGCGTCTCCCGCGCCTCGTCGTCCCGCGACTCCGTCAACGGCATCGAGAAGCAGAAGTCCATTGATGAGTCCATCAAGTCCAGCAGCAGTGGCATGTCTCACGGAATCCCCGAAGCTCTTTCCTTTGACCGCATCATTGCTGGCGGCACGTGTCCGGTACGTTCCATGTCCAGTGCACCCGCACACCCACCCACCACCGCTGACCCCCGCAGCCCTGCACCACGCGCGACTTCATGAACTACCTCAAGTACATTGAACTCTCCGCCGAGAACCTCCAGTTCTACCTCTGGTTCCGTAGCTACACCAAGCGCTTCAACGCCCTCCCTGGCAGCGAGAGGGTCCTGTCGCCCGAGTGGTTTCCGGAGCACGAGTCAGATACCCCCGCCCGCTCCAAGCCCATCAGCCCCGACACGGCCGCCATCTTCAAGGGCACTGACTTTGCCAACGAGCCCAAGGTGGCCGATGTTGACAACGCCAACCCCTTCTTCACCCCGCCCCACACGCCCAACAACGATGACAAGCGAGAGCCCCGCGAGTCCATCGACTCGTACGAGCCGAGCTTGACCACGGGAGGAGGAAGACCCGACCACGCTCTACGCGCCACCGGTGCCTTTGAGGGTGCCGGCCTCAAGTGGAAGCCTCGTGAGTTTGACTGACCTCTTTCGCCCTTGATTTCCCGTCCAAACGCTCACCGTCGACAGTGTCCGTCCAGCCGTATCGCGAAGAGGTCACGCGCATCATATCCATCTACATCGCCGATGGTGGTGCTCGCCAGCTCAACCTCTCGTCCAAGGAACGCTCCAGCCTGCTCCATGCTCTCCAGAACACCACGCATCCGTCTGCCTTCCGCAATGTCGCTACCACGGTCGAGTGGTCGCTCCGCTGCCAGGCCCACCCCAACTTCATCCGATGGACCATCTGCAACGGCAACCGTCCTCGTGTCATCTTCGCCCGCGGTCTTGGTATTGCCGGCATCGTCGGTGGCTTCATTGCTGCCATCCTCCTCACCCTCAGCAGTGCGGGCCGTGCCTGGCGTATCCTCTCCATCATCGGCTTCCTCATCGGCATCTCCACCCTGGTTGCCGCCTGGAAGGGAATGTGCGTCGTCTTGCACGGCATGCATCATCGTCATTTGCGTCCGTGGGAGCTCTTCACTTCCGATGATGAGCCCACCAGCTTTGACCTCAAGACGGATTCGTTCGACAGCCTCGAGTCTCACGCCTCCACCAACAGCTACGAGGACGAGCCGTGGGTCGCCAAGTACGACAAGCGCAACGTCGTCCGCAAGGTCTTCGATCGCGAGGTTTGGATTCAGGAGCCTGCCCTCCGCCAGATCCAGGATACCATCTTCCTCCAGGCTGTCGGGGGAGCATTCATCATGTCCATTGTCATCGTTGGCGTTTTCTGCGCTATCCCGCATGGCGGCTTTTTCTAGACTCCTGGTCTTGGATTCTGCCTCCTGTTAGTCACGTTCTACCATCACCATTCTCCGTGTACTTTCCCTTTCCTTTTTCGAATACCCGTTTTTCCAATCAGTCCGACCGCATAGGTCAGACTACCTTTCGGACGTCGGCAATTGGCGTTTAGGCGGCTGGGTATGATCATCTCTTCCCCTTTGCGGGACTTTGAGACATGTTTGTGTAATACTAGGGCGATATTGGCCACGATGCAGGGGAGGGGTAATGCTTCTACGAGCAGATGCTTGTACAGTTTGATACATTCAATGGTCAAGCTTTCGAACCATCTTATCCATTCTCTTCTCTTGTGATTCGTTGCCAGATCTTGATGCTTTTGTATGGCGTCTGACGTCGTGGAAGGGCTCAATCCTCACACTGTCGCGTGGGCGACAGCGGATACTCATAAATGAGGTTCGATTCGGCCGTGCTGTATCACACAGCACCCTTTTGGCGACTACATCTCCTCGTGATTCCACTTCAGGATACAGTATCGCGTCCCTATCCATCAACCACCCCTCCGCTTGCCTCCAAGTCACCGACACCCATCGGACTTAGCCCTCATATCCATCGTATATCCGCCAATTGATAAGTTTCGGCAATGCACATGTCGATCGCGGGAGCGTTCCTCGAACGGCAAGTGCTCACCTAAGCTCGCTAGGCTTGGGGCGGCGCTTCATGATTGGTCGACGAGCGCGAGCGTAGGCGCTTCAACCTTGTGGATCTTGATCCTCCGGTGGAGTTTAACGGAACCGTCACTGATGGGGAAATAAAGCCCTACGTACTTAGTACGATAGCTTTGAGAGATGAGATTTGTTAAGATTAAGAGCGCCCGATGGCTTGACTGTCCCGCATCGAGCTGGACGCAAGACCCACGGTACATAAAGAGCTGCCCCGCCCGAGCGTACGACAGCTACCAGCCCTCGACCACCACCTACCCCCAAACCACCCCAATCTTCACCGACGGGAAAGCCGCATAGATGTCCTGCCCCGACTGCTTCCGCGGCGGCCAAGCTACCGGCTCACCAAAAGGTACCCTGACTACTCTCCACGGCTACTCCACCTACGTCGCCGGCCCGTCCCCTTCCTCGCCCTCGCCCTCCACCATAATCTTGTACACCGATGCCTTTGGTCTCAGACTGGTAAACAACAAGCTCCTCGCCGACGCCTATGCGGCTGCAACAGGCTTCAACGTCCTTGTCCCAGACATCATACCCGGCGGGGGCATGACGCCAGCCGTCAACGCGCGCTTGGATGTCGTGATGACGCCTGTGCCATTGTGGAACGTGTGGGGCTGGTTGGTGCGCGGATGGAATCTGGCGGTTGCGTTGAGGTATGCGGTGCCGTTTATGATTAGGGCGAAGCCAGACAAGCGCACGGCGTGCTTTGAGCCTTGTCTGGCGTTTGCGCGGCGCGTGCGGGCCGAGCTGGGACCTGGGGCCAAGTTGGGGGTTGCCGGCTTCTGCTGGGGTGGGTATCAGAGCATCAATCTTTGCAAAGAGGCTACCGTGGCTGGGGGGACGGAGCGCTTGATCGACGCCGAGTTCTGTGCGCATCCGTCTAATTTGAAGCTTCCGGATGATGTGGTCGAGGCGGTTTTGGCCTTCAAGACGCCCGTGGCGATTGCGCATGCGACCGAGGACTTCGCGCTGAAGAACGAGGTTATGTTGAAGACGGAGGCGCTGTTGAGAGAGAAGACGGGTAGTGGGGACGGAGAGGGCGGGTATCACTGGAAAATACGGTACTATGAGGGGGTGCCGCATGGGTTTGCTGTTAGGGCGAGGGAGGGGATGGAGAAGGAGGCTGCGGCGGCGGATGAGGCGAAGGAGCAGGCGATTGAGTGGTTCAAGAGATGGCTGTGAGAGTATCGGATTCGAGGAGCCTATGTCGAGATCTGACTTTGGAAGGGGTCACTATCTTACCGACTTTCTAGGGGTGGCACGATGAAGTTTCAGAGGAGATTATACTAGCTAGATGAGTCTCCTCTACCGGAACAACACATTCTATAACGAGGATCATGATGGGGAGAAGCATTTTGAGAAGGTACGGAATTCATTCGGCATCAGCTATGCCTACCACAACAGTGTATCTGTAAATATATACATTCAGCGAGAGATAGGTAAGGTGAACATTGGAGTCGCCCAAACTACCCCACCAGTGAGAACGATGAGAAAGAAGACGAGTCTCACTTTAGGGGAAGCGAGCCTGCGCAAGTCGTATGCTCTTTGCTGTCACACATATTGTTAAATAGGTAACTCGTCGTCCAAAATGTGAGATGCCACGGCTCATCTTTCCTCTTGGGCGTTGTGGCTGCCTCTCCGACGGGTCCAATCACAATGTACAGCCCTCGACGAGGTCTCGCAAAACTCACTGCCACCCTTCATCCTATGATCGCTGATCCATCTCCAGCTCTATCAATTGATTCATCATCCGTAATGATGAACCGACAGCCCTATCTATCCGAGAGACGAGGAGCTGTCAAGAAGCCCGGCCACTACCAATTGGCCTCAATAAGCTCTAGACCGAAAACGGGCTACTCAAGATGAGTAACTCCCTCGGACCTGAGGTCGGATGTTCGGAGATGATATAAGGACCCTTTGGCCCTACATGGCTCGATCAAAGAACCTTTCTCGGTGGTGGTGAAGCATAGCACCAAATATAGTGAGACAGTAGGTGTTCCTTGCGCGTGCCCTGGTATATATACGACAGAACACAAGATCGGCGGTTGAGACTTGGGGTCGGCATGGTGATATCGGAAAAGAAAGAAGTATGAGGGGAAGGATGAAGTTAGGAAAGACGGTAGAATGTAGTAGCACAAGGGCTAGCCAGATCAGATGCGGCGCATAGATAGCGTCACACGATATCGACGACGGCTTCTCCGTACCATCGACGGGACGAAGGTCTCTCCGCCAACTTCTGTATAGCAGTTTTGATTCCATCCCAAGCACCTATGTCAAGTTTGAACGGCCGTTCCTGGTGCGCTATGGCCTCGCGACGTCGTGGATTGGGGTGGAAGGACGACAAAGATATTCTATCTAGTAGCCGGACGGCGTATACCTCTTGTACAGATGCTTCCTCATCGTTTTGCCTTGTCTTCACCTTCCTAATCGTGGAAGTCTCAAGGAAATAACGAGATATAAGGATTTGCATACGTCGATGTACCCTCATTCCTGCACGAGGAAAACGCGTTTGGTAATCGAGCCAGGTTCACACGAGTTTGAAATCCCGAGAATATTCATGACAGTATCGCGGAATGCAACAAAGCCTGGTTGAGAAACACCAAGACGCATGGTCAATCTCGATGTCTGCATACTGCATGACACTGGTTCCTGGAAGTATCGAAGATAGACGTACCAGTGGTGGTTGAATGTACTCCACTCGAGAGACCGCGCACATCCGTATCCTTGGTTCTTGTTTCGATCAATAATATCCCGATCTGTTGTCGCACGAACATTTCGGTCAAACGGCTGAGCAGGGTTCCCATATTGGTGCCAATGTGCTCTAGAGAGCTGCAATCAATCCGAACATCAACCACCCCGGCAATTTCGCGTACCCTCGGACGGTTCGCACAATCGCCATGTACCGCTTTGACGCTTCAGCCTATAGCGCAAGGGTTTGGGCATACAATCTCGGCCAGCGTTAACTTTCAACAGTTTCCAAGTCTTTGGTAGGCACTTGTTATCAACATTGCGTATCCTTGTGGTAATCGGCAGTTCCCCTTGCGCGAGAACAGCGAGCACGGAACTTAATATATACCCAAGCTACCCCCGTCTATATACCGCAGCGACTTCGATCCGTCATCACCAAAGTCACAACGTTCGACGAAAATACTCGCGGAAGACTTCAAGATGAAGTGGAACTCGCTTGTCGCTCTGGCGCTTGTCGCACCTTCCCATGCGCTCATTCGTTTTGGCTGCTCGCAGCTTGTCGTGGACCGCCTCGATCCGCTCGTCAATCCCGGAATCACTCCTTCTCCACATCTTCATCAGATCATAGGCGGGGTGAGTCGGACTCGGAGCCTACCTGTAGCTCGACAGGGCTTCCTGACACACGCAGAATTCGTTCAATGCCTCTATGGAACCGGTAGTTCACGATCTCGCACAACTGTCGACGTGCACCTCGTGCCAGCCCGCCGATGACTTTAGGTACCATCAATACTTTGGTAGTACCTGATGACTCCGGCTAACAGTTCCCAGCAACTACTGGACGGCAGCGCTCTACTTCAAAGCTCGAAATGGTACATACAAACGTGTCCCCCAGAAAGGTAACGTTGGCTTTGAAGGTCAGCACGGCGGCATGACTGTGTACTACATGCAAGCTTCGCTGGGGGACTTCCAACAGAAGGCGAAGGTCAAAGCCTTCCAGCCGGGTTTCCGAATGCTAGTCGGCTCACCCACAGCATCTACAAAACCGGAAGCCGACAAGTATCTACAGCTCGGCTACACTTGCCTGCAGGATATGAATACTCGTTTCCCAGAGACGAAGGACTTTCCTCAGAAGCCATGCCCTGCTGGAATCATGGTCAATGTCCGCTTCCCCACGTAAGTGGAGCTACTTTTGCGTTCGCATGCGAGGGTGCTGATGCTACAAAGCTGCTGGGATGGTGTAAATCTCGACTCACCCGATCACATGGGCCACGTTTCCTACCCTGCCAATGGAACGTTTGATAACCAAGGCCCTTGTCCGTCCTCCCACCCCGTGCGCATTCCTCAGATACTGTACGAAGTTATTTTCGAGACGGGCGAGTTCAACACGAAGGAACAGTGGCCCGCAGATGGCAGCCAGCCTTTTGTGTGGTCCTTCAGCGACACGTAAGCATGCCTATATCCAAGACGTCCTACCGAAACTGACAGTTCCAAGCACTGGATATGGAAACCATGGTGATTACGTCTTCGGATGGAAAGACGACTCGCTTCAGAAGATCTTAGATGAAGAGTGCTATGTCAATTGCAAGACGATGAAGACGCAATCGATCGAGGAGATGAACAAGTGCAAAGTCCCCCAGACGGTAGACGAGGACGTTGGCGACACAAGTTGTATGCATCCTACTCCCCCTCCATTCCTTGTATACTAACGAGGTGCAGTCATTTCGGCTATACCAGGGCAAAGAATGACTCCCGAGTGAGCGGCTCTCCGCCCTCTATCGTAATGGCATAGATAGCGCTTTGTAGACACGAGACAGAACAAGGCGCAGCAGAGCCGCGCATTGTAATGTACCCTTTTAGCAATACCGCAGATTCTCTTCTTGTGAAATGAGTGAGGTGCGTTCAAAGAGATACATGGAGCAAGGTTCGCCATTGGGCCTGCTTCTTCAAGGGAAGCACCTTCTGGAGACCGTCAGAAGCTGACATCATATATAATGAATCTCGCCGCGCCGTTCTCGACGCGACTCCCGGGAACTAATCTGCTCACATCTATAACCACCAGGAGGTCCCACAATGAACAATATTCTCCCTCACATTCAAGGCATGGTGCTATGGTAATGTTCGAAAATTGATGTGACATATTTCTGTGTCGTGGGATTCACTAAGAAAGACTGCACAAAGAGGAAATGAAGTGAAACCCGAGAAACGAGACGTAGGATGTAGAGGACTGGGCAGAGATCTTAAGAAACAATCAGGAAGGGCCATTGTGTAGACCCGGGACAGAACGGCGAGGTCCTACATGTGAATGAATATGCCATTCGCTCGTTGTCGAGATCTACCAATGCTTTAAGATGCTCAAACTGCCCACAGGTGCGAAAAGACACCTACCGTACTCCGCCTCGTCCTAGATGAAGCCTCGATTCTCCCAAACCAGATAGCAAAAGTCGGACAGATTACGTGCCGAATCCTCTCACTCTCAAGCCGAATCAATCGCTTAGTGTGGAGCGTTGTTCTTCGGCGGCTGGGTGGGTGGTCCCTCCGGCGTGATGTAACACCTAGTCATGCCACCATCGATAACGAAGTCCGTGCCATTGACGAAGCTGCTCTCATCGCTGGCAAGGAAGAGCACGCCCTGGGCCTGCTCAATGGCCTCGCCGAAGCGGCCGGTCGGAAAATGGACTTCACGACGGGCGCGCTTGGCTTGGTCGTCACCAAGCCAATCCTGAAGAAGAGGGGTGCTGAGAATGTTAGTGAGAAAGTTCGAAAAAGGCCGGGTTCCTTACTTTAGGGGAGCTGGGCAAAGGGAATTGAACCGATAACCCTCCCTAGCATGGCAGATGGCCAACTCTCGGGTCAATGCCATGACGGCACCCTTGCTAGCTGTGTAGGCAAGCTGGGGGGTTGCGCTTCCGACAAGTGCTACGACACTCGCAGTGTTGATTACACTGGCGGTCTTCTTTTCGTGCTTTCGGAAACTTATTACCGCGTACTTGCTGCCGAACCATACACCCTTCACGTTGATAGCCTGGGTAAGGTCCCAGATCTTCTCAGGCGTATCAACCGCATCAGCATCGTCGGCGTGCATTATGCCGGCGTTGTTGAAGAGGACGTCAAGACCACCCCAGGAGTCGACATGCTCAACCATGGCTTTTACGTCGGCTTCCTTGGAGACATCGGTAATCTTGGTTTCGACCTTCTTGGCCTCTGGGACGAGCTCCTTCAGTCTGGTAATGGCCCTCTCGAGTGCAGGACCGGAGATATCGGAGAGCAGAATGTTGGCGCCTTCACGGGCGAAGAGGATGCAAGTCTCCAGACCAATACCACTGGTGCGATATTAGCATAGAGAAAGACTTAAAGCTGATTGGTCCTGGGCCAGAACATGTATAGAATGTGAATGTAATCCAATAGAAAGGACAAAGCTTGAAATGACGGTGGAAGACTCGGAAGAAAGACAAATGGAATGGGATGCGAAAACGACGTTCGTCATGTGCACAGAGAAGGCTGAGGGAGGGTGAGGGGCAAATCGAGGGCATACCCAGCGGCTCCGGTCACAACGCAGTTCTTTCCTTCAAGGCGGCCCATGTTGAATGTAGTCGGCTTTTGTGTGTAATTCGAGGTGTTTTGAAGTCTGGTGTCGAAGTCAGTATTGCAGTCAAGCTAGAGCAAAGCTTTCATAGAGCGAGGAAAGTTATGACTAATATATACGGACGGAAGCGTCATGTGGGCCTCCTTCCTTGCGAGGAGAGAAAGCTCTGAGCGAGGAACAGAGCGAAGGAGTGAGATGACACGTACAGTATGGGGAAGGCTGCCGGTTGACTGAGCTAGAACTGCCTGGTGATGTTGGTGTTGAAGTCACAGTGCGATTACTACGGAATGTACGGGTAGTGTCGGTGACCACGGAGGGCCCGGTATCGGCCTAGACTGATAGCGTTAGATAAGGATAAACGGGCTTCGGCGTCACTGTCCACGATGGTTGCGCGGTAGAAAAATGAGAGGGCCAAGCTCGGGAAAGCTTCTCTTCAATTGTCGAGCTAGTCGAGCACCAGGTCCAAGGTCGACTTGGGTGCAAGTGAGAGAAATGTACGCGCTTGCCCTCGGACATAGCAAGTGGGCGCGGGGTATGCTCCGCGAACGGCGCTGGATGCCACGGTCGCTCACGGAATCAGGACTCAAGATGCAGCATAGTTGGAATTGACGATACGCCTTGCGCGCTACGAGGCCATACGGCTCCCAATTGTACATGTCCCGTGTTCCCCTACCACTAGACCCGACTACGATGTCGCTTCGTATGCAAGTCCCACGCCAAGGTAGTTCGGATGGCTGCCCCTCATTGGCCTGGGCCCGAGCTTCCAGCCACACGACAGCTATCGGATACCGCATCATCGCTCACCCGCAATCCTGCTTTCGGGACCTCTGCCTCTCCTTGCGACCGCAACTCTTCTTCACTCTGCTCACCTAAAGCTCCAGTGAGCTTCAACCTCTCAGAAAACTCCTTCTCTCGCCATCGCCACCATGTCCGACACCGAAGACCCCTCCAAAATCACAGCCGAGTCCCTCCCCGAGCTCCTCAAGAATGACCAAGCCGTCAAGGTCGCCGGCATAGACGTCGATGGCGTGCTGCGCGGCAAGCTCATGGCAAAGAAGAAGTTTCTCGGCATCGCGAAAGAAGGCTTTGGCTTCTGCAGTGTTATCTTCGGCTGGGACATGCACGACCAGACCTACTTCCGCGAGCTCGCCATTTCCAACAAGGAGAACGGATACCGCGACCTGATCGCCATACCCGACCTCACTTCGTTCCGCCGTATACCCTGGGAGCACAACGTGCCCTTCTTTCTCGTGTCCTTCCACGATCCCGATTCGAACGCAAGCTTGAGCGCGTGTCCGAGGAGTATACTCAAGCGGACGGTGGAGAAGCTGCAGGCGAAGGGCTATGGAGCCATGGCGGGAGGTGAGTACAGCCCTCGGAGGAGGGGCAGACACTACGCGCTGGTGTAAAGTCTGACAGCGTGGGAACAGCCGAGTACGAGTTCTACCAGTTCAGGGCACCGCAGACCCACGACGGACCGGAGCGCAATTCCTCTTCGACCGCGTCCTTCTTGCGCGATAACCCCGTCAACTCGCTGCCATCGCTCACAGAGGGTATGTTTGGATACAGCATAACAAGACCGGTGCACAACCAGGACTACTACTATGGCATCTTCGACGCGTGCATCAAGTTCAATTGCGGCATTGAGGGGTGGCATACCGAGTCTGGGCCCGGTGTGTTCGAGGCAGTACGTAGCATACCGCAATCTGCGATTACCCTCGTCTCGCCACGAAGCTAACAGTCACGAACAGGCCCTCGAATTCGGCGAAATAACCGCCATGGCCGACAAAGCCTCCCTCTTCAAACTCGTCGTCAAATCCCTCGGCTCAAAACACGGCATAACCCCCTGCTTCATGGCCAAGCCGCGCGAAGGCCTGCCCGGAAACAGCGGCCACATGCACGTCTCCATCGTCGACAAGGAAGGCAAGAACCTCTTCTACCGCGGCGAAGAAGACCCCAACCCGGCATACCCCGATATCCGACACCTCAGTGATCTGGGACGACACTTTTTGGCAGGTTTGTTGGATGGACTACCAGATATTATGCCGATCCTGGCGCCGAATGTGAACAGCTACAAGAGATTAGTAGAGAACTTTTGGGCCCCGGTGACTGTATCCTGGGGCCTCGAGCACCGCGCCGCCTCCATCCGCCTTATTGCACCGCCCACCGCTTCCCCGAAAGCGACGCGCTTCGAGGTCCGTGTGCCAGGCGCAGATACAAACCCGCATTTTGTGCTCGCTGCCATTCTCGCCCTCGGCTGGCGCGGCATCGAGAAGAAGATGGAGATCCCGATACCGCCGCTAGGTAAGGGCGAAGACGTGGGTGGCGCGAGCGACAAGGGCGTGAGGTTGGCGAAGAGCTTAAAGGAGGCCACGCAGGTCTTTACGAGGAAAGAGAGCGTAGCGAGGGAGGTCTTTGGTGATGAGTTTGTTGACCACTTCGGCGGGACGAGGGAGCATGAGATCAGGCTTTGGGACGAGGCGGTTACGGATTGGGAAGTCAAGCGATACATTGAGACGGTATAATCGAAGGCTATTGGGTCCGGGCGGGTTAGATTCCGAAGTCTTGTTCTTGATATCCCTTGTTCTGCTGCAAATTGGCGAGTTCGTTCGGTGGAACGGTCTCAGCCTGTATTAGAATTAGCTACCATGTACTAAATATACACGTCAGTCATCTATATATATCATCTCCTCACAGTCCAATAAGCCCTTTAATGCCCTGAAGCTTTCCCCTCCAATCTCCATAACCCAACCATACAACTCCCACCGCCATCTTGAAAGCCTTCTCGCCCGCATGCTTACCCTTCAGCGGAAGATCCATCGGGCCCGGTATAGACGTCTTGATCAGCCACGGCCACCGATCTCTAGTGACGGCTTTCTGATTACACAAGCTGCGCAGCCCCTCTTTACCAGCAAATCGCCCGTATCCGCTGCCTTTCATACCGCCAAAGGGTAATTGTACCATGTAGGTAACAGCAAAGTCGTTAACGGCGACCATCCCCGCATTCACTTTGCGGACGACACGTTCGAGATCGCGACTTGAGCTGCCGTAGACGGAGGCACCGAGTGCGTATGATGTACTGTTTGCAATGGTTATGGCGGCATCGAGGGTTTCGGCGCGCATAAGGAGGAAAACCGGTGCGAAGAGTTCCGTTCGAGCGATTTTCATGGCGGGCGTTACGTCTGCTATCAGTGTGGGCGTGAAGTAGTGGCCCTTTGGGTATTGGGGGTGGATGTACTGCTTTCCGCCACAGATAAGACGGGCACCGTTCGCAACGGCATCTTGCACGAGAGCTTCGAGGTTGCGGAAGCCAGCGTCGGAAATGCAGGCGCCTATGTCGATTTGTTCGTTATCCGGGGAGTGGTTCAGAATGGAGCCGGGACGGAGGGCTGAAATAAGCGGAGTGAGGTGATTTATCAGACGATTGTAGACATTTGGGAGAGCGACGACGCGCTCGATGCCGATGCAGTTCTGGCCGGCGGATTGAAAGACACCGCGCATGAGGATGCTAGCGACGCGCTTAAAGTCGCTGTTGGAAAGGTCATCTAGGACGATCGCGGGATCCTTACCGCCGAGCTCAACGCAGACTGGTGTGAGCGCCTTCGCGGCCGATGCACACACATGATGTGCTACAGGCCGGGATCCAATAAAGGTGATGTGTGCGATGCCCGGGTGGGATGTGAGGTGTTCGGCGACATTGGGCCAGCAGATGACGGACTGAACGATGTGAGGGCTGTGTCCGCAAGCGATGAGGGCGGATGTGGCTATCGAGGTGAAGTAGCTGCTGGACCAGGCCGTGTTCTCGGAGCCCTTTACTATGATGGCGTTGCCGGTGAAGACGGAAGCGATGACGGGAGAGATTAGGTTGTGGAACTATTCGTCATTAGGACTGGCATGGGGTGGAAGGAGCTCGGCGGGCTTACCGGATAGCTGCTATGCGTCAGAATCGTGCGCGTATATCGGAAGACGTCAGAGAGAGGGTACTCACTTCCAGCTCACACAAGCCGCCACGACACCCAAAGGCTGCCACATAACCTCATGCCACTTATACGCCATCAACAGACTCCCCGGTCTCTTCTCACTCCTCAGACTCTCCTCCCCATGCTTGATGACCCACCTCAACTTCTCCGCTGTCACCAATATCTCCCCCAATATAGCATCCACCATCGTCTTCCCCGAATCCAAGCAAGCGACGCGCGCAATCGCTTCCTGGTTCTCCAGCACAAACTTCAACATAGTCTTGAGCACCTTTCTGCGCTGGGCGAACGTCGTCTGCGCCCATTCTGTCTGCGCTTCCGTGGCTTTGGCGATTGCGCGGTCGATGGAGGAGGTGGTGGAGGGATTGATGCGGCCGAGGGATTCGCCGGTCGCGGGCGCGTAGCATTGGACAAGGGATGAGCCGGAGACCTGGTAAGAGTCAATTGCGCTCCGCGCATGTAATGCAGTGGTGAATACCTTCAATGTGGGCTCTTCAAGCACCTCACCCTTCCAGCCAGGCTTGCTCGGCTCCGGCGGAGCGACATTGTATGGTACAGCAGCTTCAGGGTCGCTGCGTAGAAGGATGTAGCACAAGCCGAGTGTCAATGCACCAATTGCACCGAGGACAAAAGTATTGTAGTCCTCGAAGCGCTCCATGATGCGCTATTCAGAGTTGTGACAGGTGTTTTGGTGTGGCCTGGCCTGGACCCTAGAAATATCTAGAGCGCGACGACCAATCAGACTCTAGTTGCTCGCCGGATGCCAATTCGTCAACTGATCTCCAGGGTTGTTTCTTCCGCGCAGCTACTAGTACTACTACTCAAATACTCTTGTCTATGTTACGCTATCTATCGAATAATGTCTCTGAAAGTCACGCATCTCGCGTTTGCTGCCGGATTCTTGTACTTAAGGTCGTCTTCCGCTCTCGGAAGCTCCCCAGCAATCCGCAGCAGCCCCATACTCCGCGGTTGTGTACCGTGTATCCTCACGATCAGTACCGAGCAACAGTCTATCGAACGACCTTAATCACGCGCAACGTCGTCATCGAATCATCGACAACCCTTCACAAGCCAAGATCCATCGATATCGCCAATACTTATTGCAGAGATCTAATCACTTGGCATTTACCATAACAGGCAACTTCAGCCTTTCCCGTCGATCAACCCGATCAAGATCGCATTCAAAACCTTCACATGATAGGCGGAGACTGCTGATATCTTGGCTATAACAGCTCCAAACGTTCCGTAAGTCTCCGATGCCAATGCACTTGCTACAGAGTCCACATGCACTTCAACATTGAAAGATGCTCGTCGAGACACAGATCCGTAAAGCACAAGACTACGGTCAATTTTGAACTTTTTTTAGAATTCGGAGATATTCATATATCGTTCCTGTTTCCTCCATGCAACTCTTGTCCTTCCCTGCTCACTCCCGACTTTGCCCCAGCCCTACAAGCCGTCTCGTCTTGCCTCGAAAACATTAACGACAAAGTCGTACGCAATGCGAGAGTACAAGTTCGTCCCCACCCGCCCCGGCCGAGCCCAAAATCCCATACTCCAGGAGCATTCCCAGCTCCTATGACATGCCAAACGCAAAAAAGAACTGCCACAAAAGGCCAGCGTACACATCTATAAGGGACGCCTTCGGAAAGGACCACCAGAGAAATTATATTAGGTTAAACAAAGGGTAGCACCAGTCAACCCCGGTAGTCGAAAGAAGCACGAAAGAAGTCGTTGGATGTATACAGCGATGTATAAGAGAAGGCCGTGATATACAGTGGCGCCGTAAATAATCGTGGGAGGTAAGAACCGGTCGCCGTCAAAATAAACAACCCATGCTAGATGAAGAGGTGGCCACATCAGGGACCAGACAGAAGGGTGGACGAGGAAGTAAAGTAACGAGCGAAGCGCGTGTCCGTTCCGGGTGGGGGCGAACGCCAAAGCTGTCGCATGCGGAGTATGCAGGTCGCTAGAAGGGCAGTGGTGATTGACCAGTTGTAGATAAACGCCGAGTATAGCCGTTTGCCGGCTCCAATGCAGATGCGTAACTTCTAAAGGAAGCGAGATGACAGAAGGCGAACGGAGGGGATATCGAAGATTAGGTGGGTTATGGTAGTCGATTCAACGGGGAACGCCGTGGCCGGAAGAGGATGGTGAGTGGCCGCTGGTCTACCAACATCGATTGTGCTGTACAACAACTGCTCATGTGCAGTCATTCATGTACGAGTTTTTGGGCCAATCGAAGCCAGTCCCCTTCCTACATAACGATTAGCGACAGAACAAGGTAAATGGGCAGATCTGCAGAACATACCAATTCGTCAAGTTGGGATTGGCATAAGGTTCGGGGTGTTTCCGAATGTAGTCTGTTGTTGGATAATCCGGAGGATCGCAGGTCATCACCTGGGTTGGGTCGTTCTCATCCTGGTAGATGCGGATGAAATCAATACGCATGGTAGCAGGCCACATCTTGTCAAGCTTGGCGAGGTCGATGGCAGCGAATGTACTTGACATACCCAGATTGGCGATAACAGTCATAGGCTCTTCCGGGATGGTTCTCCTGCCGATGTTGCCGTTGGCGCCAAGGGAGTCCGCGTAAAGACTCCAGGTTGGGGAGTCACCGACGTACCACGTAACGAAGCCTTCCTTGCCTGTCTTGTATTCAAAGGCATACTTCTGATACGCCTTGCCGTCATACCAGTCGTTGTTCAAGTTGGTCAAACCCGAGAAAGCTTGTTGGTACACACCGCCCTTGTACGCGTTCATTTCTGTAATCTGCTGGTCATACAATTCGACAAAATCTGCAGACTGTTAGCTCGATCATGTGCTCGACAGCAAACCTCAACACGTACCATAATCTGGTTGATACCACACATCGAATGGCGCGATTTGTAGAGACTGAGAGACTGAACCGACAGGATTTGTCTGGCCGGGCCCGAGGAAGACCACAGTGCCTTCCAAGGCATCGATCTCAGGTGCACTGCGCGACTTCCCTGGGCTGGGGTGGTCTTCTCCTTTGCAGGTGCATGCAGGTAGTCGCATACCGGGTAAAAAGCTGATACCGTCGGTCGAGCTCTGGTTTGGCGTGATGCCCGCGTCACACTCGTCATGGTAGCTGTAAGGCCAGAGACCTTCGGTGGATCCGAGATAACCCGGGCGCGCAAGGTTTCCCATGGTCCAAAAGCCAGGCCATAGACCGCTCGCCTCACCGCTGCCGGCAAGTGAGATACTGGCTTCCAGATGGCCACCCTTGTAGCACAGTTTGTTCCAAGACTGTACCATGCCAGATCGATAGTTCAGACCGTGACTTGGCATTTTGGTGAACTGCAGGTTGAGCGTCCCGTTCTCCGTCCACGCCGCATCTGGGTCGTACCACTGCACAAAATTAGACCAATCGTATGCAACGGTGTCCGCTCGAACTCACCTCAAGATCTTGCGTAGCGCCGTACCAGATGTCGACGGCTTGGAAGAAAGGGTCATCACCATCGTAGAAGGTGCGGCCCGGGGTGTTGAACTCGTCCGAGAAGACCAACTTCTGCGTCGAACCGTCGTGAGACTTGCGCGTCATTGCGCTCTTGGGGGTGTCGGGATCGATAAGACCGGTACGCAGGTTCTTCAATAACGGCTCGTTTTCCTTTCCAGTAATGCACAAAGGGTTGTTGGTACAGGGCGTCCTCTCGTCCTTGGCCATGGAGTGTACAAAAGTCCTAAACGCGGTTAGCTTGGCTCTGGATGATTTGGCGCGGAGTGACATACAATACGGGATACCCAATGAACAATACGAGTAGCCCTACCGTGAGCACCAAGATTGCGCCCATGTTGGCCATGCCTCTCTTGTTGAAGATGTTGCACTTTTCCCGGTCTGGTTCGTTCGGATCGGGATTATGTAACCAGTCGTCCTTCTCCACATCCTCAGGGAACAGGAGCAGGCCGGAGCCCGGCATGATGTTGAACTTCTCCGAGACGGTCTGCGTGTTCAGGTCTTCCTCGCTTCCGGCTCGCGACGGGGCTCTTGAGTCGTCAAAGGGCGAGACGAAGGGGCTGATCCTCGAATCGTCGGAGCTCCAGCTTCCCCGGCGCGACGACATTGCTGATGGTGACCGCATGGGCGACTCGTCTCGGTAAGGGCGCGGAATGGTTCTCGACTTCTTTGGCGGTAGCAGATGCTCTGCCGAGTCTACGACGGCATTGTTACGATACATGGAGGGTAGCGTGGGTGATCTGAGACCGGGGCTGACGGGCGCGGTGCCAGGGCGGAGCGGCGCTGTTAACGAGCGCGCCGAGTTCTGGCGGGCCGTCTGTGGTCGCGCGTTGGGCGACGAGTCGTCGGAAACTGCGTTCTGGGTGCCAGAGTTGAGGCGGATGTGCGGCGGGCCGGAGCCGCGCGGTGATAGCGGCGACGACATGGTGAGCGAATGTATAGGGTGAGTATGCTGTCAGGCCGTGTGTTATGGGGGAGCCAGGGCGGAGGTGGGAAGCCGGCGTCGGTGTCGCGAGTGTTGATGTGGGCTGCTGCGGCACGCAATCGTAGATTCCAGAGCAGAGGGCCACCCGACACCTAGGCAACCGACAGTCGCTGGACCGGATCCGCACGGTGCCAGACCCCGTATATCCGGCGGTCAAAAGCTGCTCGGTATCGCTGCTGGTGGATGGGAGGGCGGAGGGAGGGCGTGCAGCGTCGACGGACGGGGTTCGATGGATGCTCGCGCGGTCGTGTTGAGTGCTCTGTCCAGATTGGGCGGCTCAGGAACGCGCGACGGCACGCCGAAGGAGAGGCAGGGACACGGGCAACGGCAGGCAGGCAGCGGCGGCGGCTTGGGGACGGTACTTTGCAGGAGACAACGAGCGTATACGACTTTGCGTGACAGCAGCAGTCGCGCGAGGTAACTAGGAAATAGTGGCAAACAGGAACGGGCACTGGAACAAGATTGAGGAGGGCGTGACGGCGTTGGCGGCTTCGAAAAGCTGGCCGTCTCCCTGCCCTTAGGACCCCTGCGACCCCTACGACCCCTACCCAACCCTGGTCTCTCTCGAAAGAGCCTGCTGGGCGATCTCGACGCCTCCCGATAGGCGCCCAATTAGGGCCCGTGGGGCCCTGTTGGGGACGGCGGCTTGCGCAGCTGTCTGCAGGTGGCTTGCTAAAATTACCCACGGCCAGATGCTATCACCGCCTGGACCCGGTGTACCACGGCGCAGGTAGTCCTCTCATCACAGAAACACCTGCCATCCACCTGTCCAGTCGCAGAGCCGCGCGCACTGCCTTCGTCGGGCGTGTGGGAAACACGTATGCTTGGCCCCGTTCTGCGTGCTCCGCCCCCCGGCACCACTCGAAGCATTACGCCGGCTATGTGTGACGAAACCCCAGGCCCACTTTCCCCTGAGCCTCCGAGAGCTGAGCCGCTTCGAGAACATCTGGGCAACAGCCGCTTCGCCTAAACAAGGCCTCTATCAGCCTCGATAGAGGTATCCACCGCCATGCGGCAGCCATGGCGTTTCCGCCCATCTGGCGCATTGCTCGAAGCTCCGGCAGGCTCGAGGAAACCCTTCTCGCATTGCAACCGCCTACAAGTACCCTCAAGACCGCCATCCTCATCTCGGTGCTTCTCCCCAACGCAGCACCGCCTTAATTTGGCTAGCCTCGGCTGCCGTCTCCAAATCCTGCGCGTTATTGCCCCCCAATGGAAGAAACCCCCTATCTACCACATCAAGTGCCTAGCCCCGACCTCCTGTCAACGCTGTTCGTGTGGTGCGGTGCCGGTGGTTTGTTGCTTGTCGTACCATCTCATGAGACGGCTTGCAGCGCCTTAGATCAGGATCGCGCAGAACAAGCTCCCGCGATCCCCGTCGGACGCTTAAATTTGATCCTTCGGCTTAGCCGCACTACGCAAAACGCTCGCGGCCCGGAAACGTGCCATTGAAGCCGTTGGTGATCTTCTCTTGCAGTCTTCGCCGCCGTGAGAATGGCTCCGAGAACTCAAGCACGCATCACTGGACTGCGGCACATCTGCAAGGGGTAGGCGCCTGACAATGTGCTCTGGGCGTGCATACAATCTCTTATCGGACAAATGAGCTTGCGCCACTCGTGGCGCAGCTGGGAGCTTCTCGCAGGCTTCAAGATCCCATCGGCGACGCCGCAGTCAGAGATGGTGAGGCCGGCCACATACCTTTGGCTCCAGTGCTGCCGCTGTCTTCGCGAATGGTCACATGTCAGTCAGTAACGTGTCCGAAGCCATGCCATAACAAGCAAGCTCGTCAGTACTCCGCATCCGAGTCCCACGCAAGCCCTCCATGTCGTTGAGCTTCCATGTCCGGTCCGGTGTACCATGGTACACAACCCGCCTCGAGTCGGACAGTGATGTCAGTGGAGTAGTCTACCCCGCAATGTGATGCCCAGCAACGCATCTCTCGTCGTACCAGGTACGCATGGTGGAGCCCGTCCCGTCCAATCCAATCCCCAACAACCGATGCGGTGTGCAATGCGAGGGAAAGCTGCCTGCGTAAAGCTCTCCAAGCGGTGTCCCATCTCATATACCGGACTAAATCTGCTGCTCATAGACCTGGTGCCACGGACAAGCGCAAGCTTCAGGCATGTCATCTCGATATCGCCTTGATGTAGGGCGTTATGGGACAGGCCTGGGTATTCGGTATTGCGAAGTCAAAGGCTTCTTCGAGTGCTATCAGCTGGTGCTTTTGCGACGGCAAGCTGACTACACTGCATGCATGATATGGAATTGCATTCCAGACTACTTATTGCATAAAGAAAAACCCTGTAGCTGAAGTCTTGAAGTTGGTTTCGTTTCCTCAATCATGTATGAGCCTCGCGAGTTGTGCATACCACTAACCTGTATATTTCCACTCCATTACCAACGCCATAAACGTCCGCCATGCTAGATACCCACCTCGCAGCGCCCATCCCATCCACCGAGCACTCAAAACCCGACCTTACCCCTGCACTGTCGCGGCCTCCAAGTCCCTCCCCTACGACTCCACACTCATGGCCTTCAGACCTAGAACCTTCCCACCACCAACACCAACAACATAGTACTCCACCCTGCTCCCCTCCAAATCCACCCTGAAGACCTTCACCTCCCCTTCCGCTGCCTCCTTGACCGCATCCACAATCTTCTTATACTGCCCCTTAGGATCCCAATCTTTGATGCTCAACTCCTCAACCTTCTCACCATGTCCTAGTAGCTTCTTCAGATCGCCTACACTCATACGTCAGCCTATCCTGATCCTGAACCCCTTCCTCGTCACCAGGCGCACGCAGCGCAACTCACCAGCACTAATTCCCTGTCCCTCAAAATCCAGGGCAACAGGCTCAAACGGCTCATCCGCATCGCTAGTATAATACTCCTGCACGTTCTCCAGCGCCTTCGGCACAGCCGTGTTCACGCTCTTGGTGCCATAACGTTTCTTCGACTGCGTGGTCGCTTCCCCGCCACTGGTGTCTTGGTTCGCCTTGTTGAGAAAGGACTCGTAGTCTGCGTCGGACATGGTGAGTGCGGTCGACGTGTGGAAATGGGAGCGTGGAGGCTGTCGCGGGGGTTTGTGGCGGAGGATCGAGGGAGGTATGCGGGTACGTCGAGGGTCTGGTGAGGGGTTCTCGTAGACTGGACAAGCCGTATAGTGTGTGAGGCGGGTTGTGTGAGCGTGGGGGATGGGTAGATTCGCTTTCGGTGCAAGTAGAAGTCGCGGGATCTTGGTCATGGTGTTGGAAAGCCAATGACGCAAGACGCGAGAATGCGGCCTGACGCGCGCGTGCGAGCGGCACGGTTCCGATCGTCGGAATCACCCGCAATGGCGTCACCACGTGTAGCAAAACAGCAAAACAGCAAAACCCAACAAAATGCCTCGATCAATTTCCTAACCAGAACAGGCGAGCAGAGGAGATATTCACCGATAACAAAAAGTGATTCTGATACAAACTTAAGGTTTCATGGTAAGCAGCAGAGGTAAAGCTAACAGAAAGTGGACAAAAATAAACCCCCATGACATCTCATCACGTCCTCCATGCCATTTCGCCCAACCATGAACATCATATCCCAGTCCTGTGACATGCCTAACTATGCACAGCTAATGCTTCATGCAGCCCCGCCCACAAGTAGAAAGTACGATATGTTTAAATTAGGCATTTTGTAAAACACCAACGTTCAAAGGCCTCCAACAAAGGAAAGAGATCTTGCTTGGTGTTGTACCGAGGAACCGACTCTGCTACCGATTGTGGTAGATAAATCAGACTCTTGCTTCCGGAAGAACCATCTAAGACTTCTGCTCGACGGGTGTAGCAGCGTGCGGAACGCCGTTTGTGGGAGCATTGCGCGGACTCCCACGCTCAGACTTGGACACACTAGGCTTGGTATCATCGGCTTCGTCGTCGTAGTTCTCGTCCACTTCCATATGGCGAGCGGCGGGCTCCACATGCTCCGGGCGCTCCTGCTTGGGCGTCTCCGACATGCGAGGCAAAGGCGGCTGTGGCGCGTTCATCGGAGGCAGGGAAGGAGGGTGATGGGCAGCTTCCGAAGGGTGGTAGCCATCATTGAACCGACGGGGATCAGGGTCTTGAGGGCTGTGACGAGGCACTTGCGGCGATGAGATACGGTGCGGTGGTGGAGAGGGACGACGGCTGTGCGGCTCATCCAGCTTCTGACGCTTCTCGTCGTTGGTTGGAGGTTTGGGGCCCATAAGCTCTCCGTCCTCCCACTCACGAAGGCGCTTCGGAGGTGCGGTCGGAGGGCGTTCTTCACGCTCACGAACCGCAGCTTCGGCCGCCGCGAGAGCAGAGGCTGGAGGAGGAGCTCCGCTGGCGATACCACCCGCTGATGAGGGATCAGGATGGTGTTGGTACGGGCCCTGGTAACCATTACGCGGAGAACCCGCGCGGTTCTCAACAATAGGTCGCACCTCTGGTGGTGGACTGCCCATGCGGCCATAGGGCGGCAGTGGACCCGGCCCTGGAACCGGACCTGGACCTGGGCCTTGAGTTGGTGGGCCACTCAGGCCGGTAGGTGGCGGTGGGGGAGGTGGAGGTACGCTGCCAGGGTGGGGCCCGTAGTTAGGGTTTGAGATGCGATTAGGCGGGCCCGGCTGCTGCTGATGGAGTGGAGGTTGCGGCTGAGCTTGCGAGGTCTGAGGTGTGAGCTGCGGTGGAGCAGGGTGGTAAGGGCTTGGAGCAACGTGGTGAGTCTTCGGCGACGGGGAAAGCCCGCGACGCATAGGGCCTGGTGGAGGGGGACCTGGAGGACCAGTCGGTCCGGATGGGCCAGGTCCGTTGGTGGGCGGTCGAGATGGCTCCTGGTACGGCCTCATCGACTCTTGCCTCGGGCTCTGAGGTCGCTGTGGGACATGCTGAGGAGGCGGGCGGACGCCCTCGCGCTGATCGTACGGGTTCAGCTGCTGAGGAGGCAAGCCTGGGTCTCGAATTTGAGCCAAAGGTCGGTTCCACTCTGGACCCCCCAGCGCTGGCGGAGCGGGGCCCTGGGGCGGCTGCTGAGGTTGCGGAGCTCCCCATTGCGGAGCGGCAGGGCCATGGATGGAAGCAGGCTGGTAAGCTTGCGGATGAACATCCTGTGGAACTGGAGCGCTGCCCTGATTGGGTACACCAGCTGACGTCTGTCCATTCTGAAGAAGTTGGAGGCGAGCCTTGATGTGTACATTAGATGGATCAAGATCCGCCGCACGTTGATAGGCGTCCAGAGCATCCGCCGTCTGGTTGTTGCAGGATTCGTACTAATTCACGTCAGCGATATGTCAAGGAACGTGGATGCGGCGAGAACTTACCAGCGTACCCAGGTCGTACCAGACTTCCGAGATGTTCGGATTGAGTCGTATGGCGCGCGAGTACGCATCAAGTGCGTCGCGGTACTGATTGATCTGGTAATAGAGAACTCCAATGGAACACCAGAACGTCGGGTTCCGACCATCACGGTACACCGCCTGTTGGTAAGCCTCGTATGCTTTGGGGTATTTCTGCTGTGACATGTAGCATCGGCCCAGGAGATACCAGCTCTGTGCATCGGTTTGGTCTGCATGACAATCAACTCTCCGCACTAATTTGTTGCGTGGGGACGGAATACTTACCAGAAGCCACTGATTTCTCGAGGTACTCGATAGCCTGTTCTTGACTAGCGTAGTTGGTGCTTTGTTGGTGGTGCAACCAGCCCAACTGCTGTAGGACCTTGGCGTGGTTGGGGTCACGCTCCAGCACCCGACGGTATGCGGCCTTTGCGTTGTCGAACTGCACGTGACGTTAGGTATATGTAGAAGCAGGACATAGAAGCAACGTACCTCTTTCTGCTGCTCATAGACGTGACCAATCTGGAACCAGATGTCCTCTTCGGTCAACGGCCGAGGAGGGTTTGTAACAATGTATTTGAAGCACTGCGAGAGTTAGGAGTGTATTGGTTCGTGGGGCTTGATGTGACTTACGTCCAGACTTTGGTTGAACTTTTGTTGTTGCTTGTAAATTATACCGAGGCGGAAGTAAATCTCGTTCGCCTTCTCGAAGTTGGGCTCCATGCGCATGACCTGGGAAAATGCCTCCTCGGCATGCTCCAGAGAGCCATAACGGTCGTACAAGATGCCGATTCCATACCACAGCTTAGGTTCCTGTGCAGCCATTAGCATCGTGTGCGTGAGATGCACCTTGGGGACGCGACGTACCTTGGGATCCGACAAATGATAGAGCGCTTGTTGATAGGCGGAGTAAGCTTGTTGTAGGTCGTCCATCATGAGGTAGCAATGTCCTAGATAGAGGTTAGAAGTGGTTGCGAATTATCGCGTCGCTACGCTACAACGAGCTTACCGAGACTACCCCAGACCTCGCCATTCGCGGGGTCAACCTTGAGGATGGTGCGCAGATATTCCACAGCCTGCGGGAAATGGTCCTTTGTGCGGAGGATGCACGCGATGCCTTGCATAGCTGGCACAGACCACTGGTTGAACTTGAGGGCCTGTTCATAGCACTGATAGGCGCCATCGAGGTCCTGCATCTGCTCCGACAGCGAGCCTGCGACGTGTCAGTGGGTGGGACTGAAAGCGCAGAGGGCGCATCGAGTGATGGCATACCGATTTGGTTCCACACAGTCTCGGTGAGCTGCGATAGATACTGCGACGGGGTCTTGGGCTGGTTCAGCTGGGGAGGATGGCCGTTTGGCTGCGGGTGCCCCATGTGCGGCGCGCCATGGTGCGGTTGCATGCCCGTGGTGGGCGAAGGCTGCTGGTGGTTGGCCATTCGAGACAGTCGGCGCGCAACGCGGGCTTCCTGGAGTCTCTATCGTAGAGCGGTAGAAATGACGAGTCGCGACTGTTGCCAAGCCAGAGGACAGAAACAGGACAAGAGACCTGTCAACCGGCGGCGTAGACCGAGGCCTGGTGAGGGTCAGCGCGTGTCTCAATCACGAAGCTGATGGGGCACCGTGGTGCGTCGGTTGACGCGTACGAGCAACTTACAGAGAGGGCCGGCAAGGCGAGGGGCGCACGCTCAGGGCTGGTAGCCGCAAGGACGACGAGAGCGCGCTAAGCAGCACCGAGACGGAGACGGGAGCAGAGCAAGAGAAGGAGTGACGATGGTGGTGATGGCCGTGGCGGCGGCGGACACAACGTGGTGTGGAGGGGAGGGGGGGTTGGGGACGGCGTGGTATGGCAGGGCCTGGCAGGAGGGCGCGAGAGATGAGGAGCGGAGGGAAGGAGAGCAGCCGGGCGACGAGCGCGAAGAACGGCCAACGTCCTTCTGCGGTCCCCTAACCCAGGTCGCCAGAACGCCAAAAGCCAGGGCGCACAGGATGACCGGGACCTTATTTTACGCCATACCGCAAAAATCCAAGACGCGGGACAGTTCGTGGGTCGCGACAGGGGTGCGCTGCATGGGATCTGACGGCGCCACATTCCCTGGGCGCGCCGGGGCCACATTGCACGACAGCCGCTTGTACGTGGTACCATGCACCACACTGCGTCGATTCGCCCGCCCGCAGCCTCCTTGCCTGCCCGCTGCGTTGGCGTTGGCGGCGGCGGCGGCGGCGGCGGCCTCCAGCCCGAGCATTATGTACTGGAATCCTGTCAGGCTGCACACGCTCGTCTCGCGGGTCGCGGGTCGCGCCATGGAGCCTTCGGTCGGCCTCTCCTGCGTCTTGTCACCGTCAACGTGCGGGAATTGTCCGCTGGCTTGGCACCGAGTCGCTGGCCGTCCGATGCTGCCTGCGATGGTCCCACGCGATGGCCCATCTTCAGACAAAGACGACCCCACCCACCACCCAGGCTCTGCACGTCGCGCCGTCTCTGCATTCTGCATCCGTCGTGTGTCGCACGCTGCGTCGGCAGAGAACGACCGCCGTGGACACGTCTCCCGAGTCCCGCTGCCAGCTCGACTGCCATGTGTGAGGCGTCGGCAAGGGCTGCGCGGATGGTCGTATGGTGTGTAGATTGCACTGCGGGGTGCGAGCTAAAATAACACCACGAACCACTCAGATCGCAAAGCAGCCCTGTGAGACAGATCGCGCAGCTTCGCGGCGGCGACGAGACCCTTATCCTCCTTATCCTCGCTGCGACGTCGTCCAAGCACTTCCTCATGGCTTCGAGGTGGCTGGCACCGCAAAAGGGGCTGCAGCCGACACCACAACACCACACCCAAACCAGGATGGTGGTCACCATTACAGACAACACCCTTGCAGCGCGTGAGGCCACCACTGCGGAGCCGTCTGATCCGCAACATGTTTCGCGCGGGCTGGTTGCAGCGTTGCGACACGCCCGACCAGTGTGTGGATGCGGGCCACCCACCAGATTTGGCCGATCTGCGGCCATTCTCCACATCAAAGCAAGCGACCGCAAGCTTCTGGGGCCTCTTTTAGCTTCGCGCCTCAGCCCAGCCATGCATGTGCCAGCAGTGTCCGTGCCCGCTGTTGACGCAGTGGTTTCTCCGCTCCCGCGTCGGCAGAGTGTGTCAACCCTGCCCTGCAATCTGACAAGAGCCGATGATTTGTTGGCGCATAAGCATGCAGCCGGGGTCCTTCTGGGCACAAGACCGGTCTGGGGCGGCAGTACCTGGCCCCTGGAGTCCTCCCTCGGGTCAGACCGTCCTCGCCCTCGTCGCGGAGCAGTGCGCAGCTCCCGTTGCTGCTTCGGAAGCCATCTCGCTCGCTGTCAAGCAGCCTCCCCTCCGCCAGGGCCAGATACGCCATTTCGACGCTCTAGGCCGCGCCTCCACGTGCAATGATATGGCTGGCTGAACCGCAGCCATCGTATCCAGGGGCCTCGCTGCGCGTCATAAACGAACCCGAAGTGCCGACAAGCGAGACGGCCGACGGAGAACACTATTTCTCCAGCCCTACAAAACCATCGCGAATATTTCTCCCTCATATCAACGATCTGTAGGCAACAGCGCCCTTGTCTGCCTCTGTGTGCACCATTCTCAGGTGGAGGGCTCATGTGGTGGGCGGTGGAGACGCTGCAGTGCAAACAACTCAAAATCACCCGAATAGGCATTCATCATTGACCCTGGCGCTTTCGTGCATGGCAACCACTTCTCCGTTATTCTCGGAGGCGGCGAAGCTTGCGGCGGACATAAGATTTCTAATGATCCTCGCCGCGGGAAGGTGTGGTCGTACAAGACGCGGCACGCCGCACCGTGTGGGTGGACTCGATCA
>Ga0247733_1000208_pt1 | contig 64983 bp, 60 predicted proteins | sample UWRJL043104R2_FD_180932 | JGI IMG/M metagenome (GOLD analysis project Ga0247733, IMG submission 180932) | Plant litter microbial communities from Arlington Agricultural Research Station in Wisconsin, United States - UWRJ-L043-104R-2 | ecosystem: Environmental > Terrestrial > Plant litter >...
ATGTTCAGCTTCACAAACTTGAACGTGAAGTCCGATTAAACGCATCTCTTTCTCGGTATAGACGCCTGCTCTACGAAACCACAAGCTAGGTTCATCACAGCATTCGTTGCCGGCAGGATGCATTGCTGCAAGCGCAGCCGACCTCCCACCTTCTTCAAGCCTGACCCTTGAAGCCCAACGCTTCTCGCTACCGCCGGCACCTCGATGCTGGTCCACACGCATAGTACCTGACCCCAATCATCTCTTCAACTGGTCTCTCCACTGCCGCTTGAAATGCTACTCCAGTCAGCTTCTCCACCACACATCTCGAACAGAACCAACTAACCTGACAGCTTATCCTCAGCGCCTCCGGCAGCCGCACGCGCGGCTCATACCCCAACACGCCCCTCGCCTTCTCAATACTCACATACCTCGTCTTCGTAGCATCGAGCATAACCCCCCGACTAAACGTCCCAGCCGACCCACAAACCCAACTCCAACACTCCGCCCCAAGTCCCAACCACCACGCCACCCCCTCAGGAATCCCCACCTGAAACCGCGGCACATGTCCGAACTCCTTCCAGATCGCAATGCAGAGATCTCGCGCAGTGACAGGCTCGCCGTTGGTGATGAAGAAGGCTTCGCCGGCAGCGGTGGCAGGGCCGAGCAGGTTGCGCACGGCTAGGACGTGCGCATCGGCTACGTTGGAGACGTAGACGTAGTCTTGGAGATTGGTGTTGGAGCCGAGGATGAAGGGTGTCTCGCTTTTGGCTATGCAGCTGTGGATCAGGGGGATTACGGCTGGGTCGTGGGGTCCGAAGATGGGCGCGGGGCGGAGGGCGCAGGTTGCGAAGTCGGATTTGTTGGCGGAGAGGACGAGGTCTTCGGCTATAGACTGTGGAGTATGAGGAGCTGAGATAGAAGTATACAATGAAAGGTTGAAGCAGAGGTTCTGCCACAGATGTAGGGCAGAGAACGGAAGTGCAGCATGTAGTGCCTCTTGAGACAGGGCAAATCATAGAGTAGAGACTCGGCACACAGGGAGAACACACTGAAGAAAAAAATTCCTACTCGCCTTCGATATCCCATAGCTCGTCGTCGCCTTCCCCGTCGTCCACCGCTCATCCACGTTCCGAAACTCCTCCTCCAACTCATCCAAGACCACCGTAACACTACTCGTATAGCACAACGCCCTAGCACCACACGCCTTACTAGCACGGACGACATTCCTCGTCCCCTCAACATTGATCTGAAACACGACCTCTTCGCCCTTCCTGCTGTACCTAGCTGCGCCCAAGGGGTACACTCCGACGGTGTGAATGACGACATCGGGCCGGGCTTCGCTGAAGACTTTCTCGAGCTCCTCGCGCTGCAGGATGTTGGCGCGGACGTAGCGGACGTCGGCGAAAGTCGAGGTGCCCAGGGAGGGCGGGTTGATGTCGATGGCAGTTACGGAGAAGAGACGTGTTTCTACGAGCGCTTTGACGATCTCTGAGCCGAGGAAGCCGGTTCCGCCGGTTATGAGGACTTTGATGGGTGCCATGGCTGCTGAGAAGATGGAGGCGGTATGCTCCGGCGTGGCATAGGTTGCTGGTAGACGGACCGGGGGCTGCGATTTCCAAATGTTCTTGCTCTTTCTTGTACGCTCTTCCACTATGCGTGCACCATTTCAATCCTTGGGGTCCGGAATAGGTACATGCGTTTGCCAACTTTTATTCAATTATCTAAGCAGAGCATTCGAGTTCGTGGCGCGGGGGTTTGGCTGCACCGGAAGAATCACAAAGACGGGATGAAGTTGTCGGATGAACGCTACTTCCCTTCCGGTTAGCAGTGTTTCTCACTTAGCGGAAGAACCACCACCGAACAGAGCAACAACCATAGAATGCACGTATCTCTCCAACTACTGTCGATGTTCGATCAAAGTGTTGAAAGGTCAATTGTTGAGACAATGTAAAATCGAGCTAAGGACCCGCGACATGACTATAGAATCACAAAATACAAGTTCAAGACACACATCTGAACACATCCCTCTCCATTCCGTCACGAGGGCCTACTCCTACACTGTATACGGCCAGTCCTCCTATCCTGCTCTGTCCTAACCCATGCTACGCATCACACATATGATGCCATGGATCCCTGTGAATGGCCCTGAATTGAAATCCTGCCATCAAAGCGCCAGCCCATATGCAAACCACGCCACCTGCACGTTGATATTGTAACCCAAAAACAACCCTACTATCCATCCAGAAGAGAGAGAAGGAAGTGTCAGAGAAGTAATACGCAAGCCCATTAAAAAAAGAAAAAAGGGGTGTAAAAAACATAGAAGAACCGGGGAATCATCACCAAATCCTTCAAAACGCCGTAGTAGTGTGAGAACAGACAACAAAAGTTAGGCTGGCAGAAAGAAGATGCCGTAATATACTAAGCATCCTCAGGTAAGATGCGCGCAAAATGCTTCTCCCAAATCCAGCCTACGGTGCGCGAAGGATCGTCCTGGTTCCGTGCAAGCCACAGCTCGCCCTTCATACCGATGACATCAAAGATCTCGCCAGGCACATAGACAAGGTACGGTATGCCGCCTTCTCGCCGATCATGCGCGATATTGAACTCGAACAGACTAGCAGCCAAGAATAGGACTTCCGGCTCGTCCATATCGGCGTTCGGCGTGGGAGGTAGATCGTCGCCGGTGGACGCACGAGCGAGGTCTGCCATGGGAAGTGCAGAGTTGAAGACGCCCGAGGTACGGGAGGAGCCTGGGTTTGAAGAAGAGGTGGTGGTGGGCGTGAGGCTGAGGTTGGAGGTATTGGGGTACGGATTGAGGAAGGAGGCGCCGATGCTGGCGGGAATGGCGTAGGTGTCGTAGGTATTGTGATCGAAAGCGCCATCGAGATTGGTCCAGGCGTGGGGCACGGCAGGCCTTCCGCTCGAGGTGCGCTGCGTGATTGTAGCGTCACTAGCTGCCGAGTACGGGCTAGTGGCTCCGCGTTCACGGGTGTACGGGAGGCCAGCGCTGTTAGGTGCACTGGTCGGCGCAGGGTAGCTAGTTGGAGGTCCGGCGAAAGACGCCGCTGGGGACGAACGAGGTGGACCCTCAAAGGAGTGCATTCCAGACCGAGTACTGGCATAACCGCCGCTGTTGCGGTTGCGATTGCGGTGGTCGAGCATGGACATCTCGCTGCCTATAGATTCAGTGCGTCGGGACGAGGACTTGCGAGATGAGGCATCGTCGGAGTAGAATGTTGGATTTGGCGAGGTGAAGTTGGCGATGTTGTTCATTAGGTCATGGTTGACAATGGCAAGGCTCTTAGCACGGTCCTCCATCTGTCGGAAATCCGACTTGAAGCGATCAACATAGACCTTGAAGTCGTAGGTGATGGACGTAGTGTGCTGCGGCTCGCTCTCGAGCAGTGGCAGAATCTTCTTCGAACATGTCTTGTACCAGTCCTTTTGGATGCCCAGGAAGATGATCTCGCATAGACGAATGCAGCTCTTGGTGAGCTCGTAAAGCCTAGGCAACTCCTGCTTGAGAGAGTCGTTGATGGTTATGAAGTCCTTGGCGGCTTCATCGAGCTTGGGGTCCACCTTCTCCTTGCGGTCGACGCTCTGCTTGTACTTGGCGTATTGTAGAAGAGCCTTTTTGCGCTGCTCCATGAGCTTCTGTGGACTGACCCATTGGTCCCAGACTTCGCAGATGGGCTTCATGACACGGTTGCGGACGTTGGTTTTCTGCGTTTCGGTTAGTCTACATCACCAATAGGCGAATCCTCGTAACTTACGTGTTCATCAAGGACCTTGTTCTGGAGATCAATATACGCCATCGCCCACCGTCGCCAGGTACTCTCCATCTCCGCATTGGCGGACGGACCGGTCTCGGAGACAGTTATGAATCCCAGCATGACACTGTTGAGTTGCAACATCTGCTCTGTGATAGCGTCGAGATACTGATCAAAATCACGAATGACGATCTGTATCTGGAAGAAGTGGCCGCCAAACTTCTGAGTGACCTGGTTGTATTCCCGGTCCTCGAAAATCTGAGACGCCTCCTGCATCGTCTTCGCCCGGTCCTTGTTAGAGATGAAGGCTTTGACAATGGTCTTTCCGAGGCGACCCTTGTTCTTCTCCTTTTTGCCCTCGGAAGTGGCTGCTCGCAGGGTCGCCTGTCGATTCTTTGCCATTTCGATGCGTGAAGCAATCTGCTTGATACTCTCCGTAGCAGCTCTCATTGAGGGCAGATCCGGGTGATCAGGAGGGGTTTTGCTGATAAGATCATCCAACAATAGCGGATACCTTAGCATGCGCTGCACAGGCTTGATTAAAAGTGAGTCGAGATCCCAAGCGCTCGTCAGGTTTGGGCAGTGCTGGAAACAGGCCATGACCCAGCCAAGCAGTTCTGGGTTGCTGGTATTCTTCTTGATGAAATCAGAGGCGTCACCGTAGTTGAGGTAGTACGTTGTGTACACACGTTCCATGCGTGGTACAGCCGCCAAGATAATGGCGCCAACTTTGACCAAACGATCGTTCTCGGGCGTGCAGCAAAGGAATTCATCGTAGGGCTCATTTGAGTTCTCCGCCGGCGGAGTCTGGTTGACGATTGGCTTGATGGCCTCCTTGAGTGACTTCCAGAGGCCGTGCGAGAAGTTCTCGAGATCTTTACAGTTACAGAACAGCAAACGGCGTTCTTGATCGTTTAAAACCTCGCGCGACGTTCCCTCGAAGATCTGGTGAGCGACCATCATGTCTACACAGAAGCTGTGCTCGGTTTTGGTAAGCTCCTCAATGACGCGGTAGCGCTTCTGAACCATCTTGGCGGTGTCCTCAACTGGTGGTCGCTGGTCGCTGGACTCGGTTGCGGGAGAGCCCTCAGCACCAGGCTGCTCCTCTTGCACGGTAACAATCCTCGGGGAGAGCGCAGGCCCAGTTTGGGGCGCAGCAGTCGGGGTCGCCTCAAGATCCTCTCGGGGAGATAGTTGTAATTCGTGCGCGGGGTGGTCGTCGAGTCGAGCTGAGACCCTCAGTTCGTCATTGGAGTTGAAGGCCATAGCGCCGTGCCTGCCCCGATTTAGAACGCGACTAGTCATAGGATCCATCGTTGGAGGCGGCGGAGGTGAATAAGCTGGCCGCGGAGGTACCGACTGAGGTGTTTGGTAAGGCGGTAGATACTGACTTGGTTGCTGTTGTGAGTTGTGCAGCGACAGACCAAGACCTTCGCCAGCGCCAGCGATTTCAGGCAGCTGGTTCGACATTGCTTTTCGCGGAAGCGTCCACTCTTTGGGTGTTGGGTAGGTGACTTGCGCTAGTCCTGTGTTACCGTTGCTGTGACCGCGGTCACGTATGGAAAGCTCGGAAGAACTGTCGGGCCGACTGGGTCCTTCCCATATGGTCGTTGCTGTCGAGCCCTGCGAACCGCGTGAGTCGCGAGAATACCTTCGGGATTCTGGAGGGAATATGATTGCGGTGCCGCCGGCGATGGGTTCTTCCGGATCCGCGTCCAGTTCGCGAATGCTCAATGCAGGCAAAGCTTGTTTCGGCACAGGGCTTTGTTTTTCTGGTGTTTTCGCCTCCGCTTCGTTGCTCCTTGGTTCGTTGCCGGCTGCGTCGCTAAGCAGCCTTGCCAAATACGTCTCCGTAGCCTCTTTGGAAGCCCAGTCCTTGTGCTGCGCAATGATGGGGGACACGCTCAGCACTTGCGTACGGGAGTCCTGGGCCAGCTCTGGTGTGATGAAGTCGGATTCGTGATACATGTTGAGCACCTTGTTAATAACACTATACGCCTCGCTATCCAAGGTGAAAGATCCTGCATCTGGTCCACTGGGTATTTGCGGAGTCCAATTCGGCGATCGCTGGCCTGCCTGACGGTAGAAGGCTACGCTCGCAGAGTCATCCGGTCTCAACGTCTCCCGATGCGAAAAAGGGTTAATAGGAGAGTCTTCTTCCTCGTCTTCTTCCAGGAACGATATCGTTCCGGTAGAATCCAGAGGTTCCACCCGCCATGTCTGAGAGCCTATGCTCAACCTAGGTGAATGCATTGGCGGTCGCGACGATGCATCATTCCATCCCGCAGGCCCGTCTGATCCGAGCATGATAGGTATAGATTCTCTGAAGCCAATCTCGGAAAGTGGTTCCTGTGTGTCGTCCGCGTTAGGGACTTCCGGTGTCCGCTCCTTACTGGCTGGCTGGAAAGTTCGAGCCTGGAGCAACTCGCCTCCTAGCGAAGTGGCTGGCTCTGCCTGAGTTTTCTGAGGTTGTAGGTCTCCCGTTTCCAACGGCGAAGTGATTTGGGGAATGGGAGGCGTCATCATAAAGCTGCCGGGCATCCCAAGTACCGGCGATTCCTCATAATCGAAGCTTGTTGCTGCAGATGTTGGTTGGGCGATTGGTTGGGCGTGCAGACCTTCTGTGGAGAGGCTGAGTGATCGTTGATGAGCAGGGGCGGTGCTGGGAATGCTGCTGTTCATTTCGAAGGCGTCGTCGTTGTCTGTCTCGACAAGCTTGACGGATGGCTTGCCGTCCCCATGCGCTGCTCCAGACGTCTGCGTTTGGGGCTGCGCAGCCGACGTGCTACCGTTGCCGAAATAGTCGTGTGACGCATGGGGGTCGGAGCTCCTGGATCTCGAATCAGGCGATTCCTGCAGCTTTTGCCGCTCTCTCGAGTTGCGCAGACGAGGCGAAGTGGGCTGCAGTGGGGCAGTGATGACAGCTGCAACGCGAGGTCCGCTATTGGTGCCCTGTGGTGACTTTCCGCGTTCACGGTACCCACGGTAGCTAACTGCGGGTAGCGTTGGTTGAGACGGCGCTTTTGATCTTCTCGGGGAAGGAGGCGCCCTTGTACCAACAGGAACTCTGCTCGGTCGAGTGGGTGACGATCTGTTGTAGCCTCCCGCTGGCCGCCATGCTCCGTTTTGTTTGGCTGACCGGGTGGACGAACCCGAGTCTGAAGCGGCACTCAGCCGCCGGCTAGCTACTGGGATCCTAGACGGCGGGGATCTCCTGTGTGGTGTTCGTATGTCCGAGGTTGGGGAGTCTTGTGCAGTGTCACCAACCTCCGCTCCTTGGGAGGCATATTCGCTGGCGGGCAGTCGCTGTGCCGGCGACAGGGTCTCGGGATGTGGATGCTCGGGTAGCGATTGCAGCTCTTCGGTCACGATCTTGATTGTTGATGTCTCGTCTGGTGGCGAGCTTATCGATTGCGAGGTGCTCTCTAGAGTAGGTATGCCGAAGCCGGGACTCGACACATCGTGCTCCCCCACGACTTCTCCAAAGAAGGGCTGTCGGCCTGATCCACGAGTGGGCGAGGACAGCTTTCTCCGGCCCGGGGTTGTTTGCTGGTCGAGGCTGGACAGGCTAGACCGGCCGACATTTGTACGCCGCGTGTTTGCGGGGGAGGGGGGCGCCGGTTGAGGTCTCTCCCTAGGCTTCAGGTGGTTGAACTTGTATGCGCCGTATGAAGCTTCCTTCGCCGGTCGGGCGGGGGACGAGGATGCCGATGTCTGCGAGAGTCGCACTGGCCGGGTGCGGGTGCCCAAGGGCGAAGTCTCGGTGGACGAGGGCGCGTTGAACTTCTGGGCGAGGCTCCGTACGGTGGGCCGATTCGACGGGACTTGAGGCTGTGATTGCGGCGTGGAGGTGGTCGAGGCTACCGAGCCCGACACAGATCGGACGGAAGGTTTTGGGGTAGAGCGCGCGGCCCCGTTGGCGGTTTGCTGGCGCGAGCGTGTGGTGGTCATGTCGGCAGCGGGGTGTGGCGGTTCGCTGTCGGTCGTGTGCGAGGGTGCGGCCTTGTAAAAGTCATCAGGAGACTGCTCTGCGCCTTGGTCCGAGGTGCCGTCGAGGTGTGCCAGCGCGGTCGACTGCACCCAGCTGGCTACGCTGGGGTGGTATGCAAAGTTATGCATCGATGATTGCTCGGGCTCCGCCATTCTGCACCCCTACCGCACCATGGTCCTGATGGCGAGAGGGCTCGAAGCGGCGGCGCGAATCAAGACGGCGCGCAGATACAAGGGAAATAGGTAGGCCAATCAGCCTGTGGCGGTGGAAAGCGGTCTGGAGGAGCTTGAGCGCACTCTGCTCGAGGCGGCAAGGGCCGCAGAAGACAACTCACGCGGTGAAGTCCTCAATCAATCGCGGACGGGCCAATGGCGTGGGGAGGCGGCTGGTGGCCCAAGTTTGCGATCTGGGGCTGCTGTTTCAGGCTGAACTGCGGGCGTGGGCGACGAGAGGACGAGAGGACGGACAGCCGGCGCGACTTCAGACGGGACGAGACGCACGCTGGACGTCTGGATGGAGAGGCAAGGCGGAGGTTTGCGGCGGGGGCGTAGGGGAGGATTGGGGAGGGTAAGCGTGCGTGGGCGACGTCTGCGGGTTGGAGATCTGCGGGTGCACGGGAGGGTGAAGCCTGAGCCAGCCCACAGCGGTGGTGCAGGCGGCGCGGCCAAGCGTGCTCGTCGACCGTTGCTACCGAACCTCTCCCGGCGCCATCATTGGCGGGGTCTGGCGTGCAGAGAGACCAATTCCGCTGCAGCAAGGAGGGCACATGTAGGAGCAAACAATAGAGCGGCTCCCCGGGGGTGGGAACGTGTGGGCCGGCAGACTTGCATCGAGACGCGCTCACTGCCAGGCCTTGACGACGACGACGACGACGACGATAACCGTGTCCAACCCCCATCGCCCCTGAGTGCTGCCACACAGGATGATGGATTGTTTGCCCGTGTTGGTGTTTGTCTTGCCTAGGCCGAGTCTGGCGTGCTATATCAGCCACGCCGCAATCATGCTCGAAGCCGGGCGTCGACGGCGGGTCGCCCGTATCGTGCTCCCGCGCTGCTGGACGTGAAATTACCGGTCACACAGCCTGGCGACGCCGGTCTGCTCTCGCGGGAAAAGTATTGACAGAGGAAACCATCAATCTCACATCCCTGGCGCACGGCCGCATTAGGCAACTCGTCCAGACAACAACACCAAACGCGTACCTCCGAGATATTGCCCACGCCCTCCACATACCTAGCCTGCATCGGCCTCAGGCACGGCTGCGCGTCGTGTTGATGTCTCTTCGCCAGCATGAAGAGGAAACGCAGCGTCCACGTCGGCGGCAGAGCCCCCAAGAGGGCCAGGGATGCTGTCGACCAATCTCCCTCCGCCACAACTCCCGCTGTCGAGCATCCCGTGCTGAGTCGCCTCTATCCACACGTCGCGTCTCTGCGCCACTATCTGCTGTCACGACTGCCGTCCTCGAAGAACCGGCGGCGAAAGCTGGCGCTATTGGGACTGCAGCATTCAAGTCAACATGCCCCTGCACCACTAGACATTGACAACGAGCTTGCCAAGTTGCTAGACTCTGTCGTCGTAGGAGGGCTGCCCAACGCTGCAGACGCGGGAGCAAGAAATGCAGCGGCGCAAGAACGTGACCGCGACCTCGAGAGCTTCTCCCAGCAGCTCCCCGCTGGAACCACGGCCAGCACGTTCACGCCGGGCTACATCTTGCAACCCGAGGTGAGTCATCTTCAACGTCTTCCGTGCCACGTTGCGCACATAGCCGTGTTGTGCGAATCCCAGGCTCGTTGGCTAAGACAGGACAGATTGTGGACTTTGTGATCTGGCGACTCTTTAAACGATCAACCTTCCACAAGCCTTCACATCTGCTCTGCCATGGTTTCCAGCGCTCGGGTAGTCATGGACGTCCGGGGCCGCACCAGATCAATCACTGCATCCCCGGCTTGGTGTCCCATCACAGGAACTCAAGTGTGGAAGCTTTCAAGGGACCATTATGGTGTCGACTCCACGCCCTCCTCGGTCCTGGAGGTGACCGCATCATTATGGATTTGTTGATTGACTGTGGCATCTTCTCTCCGATAGAGGGCGAGCGTGGGAATTACCTCCAGCTGAGTGGAACTCCACTCTCAGAGCTGAAGCCTGTGCCCGTACCTACCACGGGGAGCGATGTCGTGCCAAGCGACCTCAAAGACATAAGCACAGGCAAGAGTCCGCACGCCTTGATAACTGACATTCGGAACCCAAGCGCGATCCGCTTCGTCCGAAGCCGTATGCTGTATGCACGAGCAGCCCTGAATGCTAAAGGCGGAGTTCGTTTTGGCATGCGACATATACGTACGTACGTCTCCCGAACTCAAAACCACAAACTAAGTTTGTGCCCAGATGTGTTGAACCGTTTTCCCGATCTGGAAGACCGCCAGCAGACGATACAAATACTACGGTACATCTTTCCGCGCCAGTATGGAATGCACAATGTTTTTACTTCAAAAGTGGACGTGCGGGAAACCGCAATGCCCTTCAAGGACTACACTTTAAGAGAGAAGGAGCTCCATCTAGCCATGTGCCGTGAACTTCCCGAAAACGTACGCACGCCAGAACAAGTGTCGAGATGGAAATCACGCCTGCCAAAGAGACTCCGGGGTGAGACGATTGCATTGGTCGGTAAGCTGCGCAAACTGAACCAAAAGTGCTCGTACATTGAGTTGTTGCGCCATTATTGTCCGATTGAGGTAACTGTCACGGTCTGCCTGCATGGATGAAGCTGACCTGTAAAGCGCGTGCATTTATCCTCCAAGCCGGCTTGGAGGAAAAGTCCACTTCAGCCGACAGAAAATATTTCCGCTGCTGCAGAGCCAGCACACCGCGATAAGAAAACCGACCCTGCGAAACCGCAGAGCCGAACTGTTGAGCAAACCTGTTTCACAGACATGGCATGTCCGACAGCGCATGTATCGGCATTTTGTCGAGCCGTAGTAGCAAAAGTGATTCCTGATGCCTTTTGGGGCTCCGACCACAACAAGCGCACAATGTTGTTCTGGGTAGACCAGTTCATAAGTCTCCGGAGATTCGAGAGCCTAACGCTGCACCAAGTTACGCAGAAGATCCAGGTAATGCGTCCCTGACAGATTTGGCGCGATGGATGTTTACCCCCGTGCAGATTGCGACTTTAGCCTGGCTCCGAACACCAGGTCAGGATGCAACCACTAAAATGGCCAAGCTCGATTTCGACAAACGTCGCGAACTGTTCCTGGAATTCGTATACTGGGTCTTTGATTCGTTTTTAATACCCCTGATTCGCTCCAACTTCCACGTGACGGAATCAAACGTCCATCGCAATCGCCTGTTCTATTTCCGACACGATGTATGGCGAATGTTGGCGGAGCCATCGCTGTCGAGTCTGAAGCTCAACATCTTCGAAGAGGTGCCAACAGACCGCGCCACTAAGCTGCTGTCTCTTCGTCCGCTTGGGTTCAGCCAGATTCGCCTGCTACCTAAACGGACGGGTGTACGACTAATCACTAATCTTAAGCGCAGGCAGCAGGTGATGCGCAATGGTAACATGATGCTTGGGCGGAGCATCAATGCGGTCATGACACCGGCATTCAACATCATGAACTACGAGAAGGTGAGTAACTGACCAAGTACTTGGCACGTTTCTGACTCCCAAAGACGCTCCACCCTGAAAAGTTCGGCTGCTCGCTCTTCTCCGTTGGCGATATGTTTCCCAAGTTAGCTGCATTTAAGCTTTCACTACAGGGACAAGGTCTATCGGAGAGCCCGCTCTACTTTGCGAAGCTTGATGTGCAATCCTGCTTTGATACCATCCCGCAGAAGCGCCTACTCGCTATGATTGACAGCCTGATATCTCTGCAAGAATACCAGACAGGTAGGCATGTAGAGATCAGTCCGCTTGGCCAACTACAGCGACTTGACGGACAGTATGCTGAGCCGATCCCGCTCAAGCGCTATGTTGCGCACAGTGGGCCGGCTAATTCCGTGGGTTCCTTCGACGGTCTCGTGCGGGATAAGTTCGTGGGGGCGAAGACAAATACCGTCTTCGTGGACACTGCGGCGCAACGCTTCGAGACAAGGGACGATCTGATGCAGCTGTTGCACGAGCACGTGGAGCGCAATCTCGTAAAGATCGGAAAGCGCTTCTACCGACAGAAAACTGGAATCCCGCAAGGGTCGGTGCTTTCGACGATCCTTTGTAATTTCTTCTATGCGGAACTTGAACGCGACGTGTTAAGCTTTGCGCTTGGCAACGACTGTCTGTTGCTTCGACTGCTCGACGACTTTTGCTTGATCACGACCGATCGCGAGCATGCCGAGCGCTTCGTCCGGGTGATGCACCGTGGGCACGCAGACTACGGTGTTGCGGTCAAGACGTCCAAAAGCTTGGTGAACTTTGACATGTCCATAGACAGCGGCTCTACCGTTCCGAAGTGTGTCTCGGAAGTGAGCTTTCCCTATTGTGGCGTTCTCATCAACATGCATACCCTCGAAGTCAGCAAGAATTCCGACCGCACCGGGCCAACAAGTGAGTCAGGCAAGGAGGATGCTGTCGAAATGGGCTGATTGTCGCAGGCATTGCCGATTCTTTGACGGTCGATTGGGCCAAAGTGCCGGGCCAGACTTTCCATCGCAAGGCGCTCAAGTAAGTCCTCGTCGACGCTGCCCACTTGGCTGAGCCGCTACTACATGCATCCAAGGAAACAAGTTCTGTGACGAGACTAACGGGGACAGCGCGTTCAAAATCCAGCTGCAAGCCATGTATATTGACACGTCTTTCAATAGCGTGCCCGCTGTGCTGGCCAACCTGTACCAGAGCTTCCAAGAAGCGGCGGTGAGGTGCTTTGAGTATGCACGCAGTCTGACGAGAACAAGGCCGGTGCGTCCAAGCTTGCTTATCAGTACGTGTATTCCCCAAAGCGGAGAATCTTGAATCGGGAAGCGCATCATATATCCGCACTGCATTGTCGATCAAGCCGCCACTAACCCTGGCGAGCATCACTAACAACAAACTACAGAGACGGTGGACAGCGTTATCGCACTCGCATTCGTGATGTTGCAGCGGCGCACGCGCAGCCGGGGACCGGCCCTGAACGCGGAGAGAATGCGCAATGTCATCTCGCGGAGGATTGTCCAGTGGTAAGTGTGGCTGAAGGGCGGTCTCACAGTGTGCGGCGCGGGCTGATGTACGGTGGTAGGCTGGCGTGCAAAGCCTTCAACGTTGCGTTTCAGCGGCGGCAGACGCAGCACGGCGCGCTGCTGGCGTGGCTTCGAGTGCAGATGGCGGCTGTCCGCCCGTCCTCAAGCGCGGAGAGGCAGATGCTAGAGAGCGCCGTCGCTTGGCGCACGGCAGTGTCGTCTGGGAAGCCGGTGGTGTAGTGGTACACAATGCGTGCGACGCGTCGGTGGCTTCGGTGCGCTCGCTGCTCTCGCCAGGATCGATAGTTAGTTTGCGGGTCGTGGCAGGCCGAAAGCAGAACAATTCATCGACTGGCTGGCCCAATTGATCTGTCCATGCTGCCATCGTGATGTCAACAGCTGGGAACGGCGTGGTGGGCGCGGCGGGTACCAGCCACACCAACCCTCAGGTTTCACATCGCTCCACTCTCCAACGCCGTGGGCTTCTGGAGACGCCAGGTGCATGCCTCAAGTCCGCCGGTCCCCCCCTTGCAGCCTGAGGAACCCTTTCCGATCTCCATCCATCTTGTACACCTGCAACATCCTCCTCAATAACTTGTAATTGCACCTTTGCACGCAATTTATCAAGTCGCGCCGCCGTTCCTGCCTTTGCTCACGTCCGTTCCCGGTATTTCTGGCAGGGGTTATGCTCGCGCTCTCGTCAGGGGCTTAGCTCATTTGCCTACCCCCGAGATTGCATCCAACCGTCGAGATGCCAACGGCCCTCTTCGCAACCCACCACCATTCTCCGTTCGGCCCTGGAGCGGCCGAATCTGCAGACCTACACTATATTCATCACTCCCAGAGCCTCTCCATCATATCCGAACACGATTATGTCCACTCATTGATCCCCTCCCGCGACTTCTGTGCGCAAGCCGCCCCGAACCGAGCCTCCTCGCGCCGCCGCATCGGGGGCATCGAACAGCAAAACGCGAACAGAAAAGAACCGCGACCCCTCATGACGACCCTCACGTACTCGCCCGACACAATGGGCCCCCCTGGCAGCCCGCCGGACCTCACCAACTCCAAATCCTCCAAGTCGTCGAGCTTCCACTCGTCGGGCATGTCAGACGTCATGGGGCCCAGCGACCTGTCGCACTTCGAGGACATCAATCTGGACGACGGGCAGGGCCCGAACTCTTTCCCCATGCCGCTGCCGTCGCCGAACCGCCTGCTGTTCGAGGGCTCGCGGAGCTCCATCCCGAGCTCCCGCAACACACCGCATGCGGCACAGCATTCCTTCCGCGACCTCACCGGAGGCTCGAAACCGCGATACCCCAACCTCAAAAGCCAAGGGAGCAATGCCTCTCGTTCGCAGTTGCAGTTGCATGCGCCAGGGAAGCATATGAAGCGGGGCTTCACGTCGCCTTCTGCCCCTTCGCTCGCAAATCTTTCCGCCCCCACCCGCCGTTCCCGAACTCCCTCGCCGGCCAAACCGCAATCGTACACCTCCGCACCGCGCACTCTTTCCCGAAAGAGCTCGCGGACTCTCGAAGTCTCGCCGTCTTCCTCATTGGGTACCCGAAGACAGTCTTGGGGACACGGCGTGCGCAAGACCGCCAAAGAGCGGGAGGCTGAATGTGACGATGAAGACGATGAGGTGCCCGAGGATGCCTACATGTGGAACGTGCCAATGTCGCCGCGACCCGTGCAAGAGCGATCACCAGCCCCGTCGTCCTGTGGAAGCCCACCGCAGTCTTCGCACAGCCCCCCGACGAGCCGCCCAGTCTCCCTCAAGGATGGTGCTTCCTCGGCAAAGACCTCTCCAGCTCTCTCAGATCGCCGATTTCCTCCGCCGCTCTCGCCGAATCCTGAGAGCACAGAGAGCAAGGAGAGCTTCCCGCCTGTCCCGCCTGCGCTCGAGCGGCAACGCACTTGGGAAGAGACATACACAACCCTTGATCCTGACGCGAGGAAGTTGACGGAAGCTCTGGAAGAGTACCAGACGGAGATTGATCACCATGAGGAGATCAAGCGACAAAAGCCGGGTCTCTCTCGCTCAGCGTCCCTGGATAGGGCCGAGCCGAAGACCAAGACGGCAGTACTGCCTCCAATCCGCAAGAGTGACCCTCTTATCGATCCTTTTCAGCCTTCCGAGGAAAAGACCAAATATCTCTCCCGCACACGACCATCATGGCTGCCTCCCAAGAACCCAAAAGAGGAGAAGAAGCATCTCAAGGAGTACCAGAAGATGCTGGCTCGCATCGAGGAGATGGGTAAGTCCTCAATCTATCCTCGTGTGACCTTTAAACAGCGACTGATACATCCTAGAACGCCTCGAAGCACAACGCCTAGAGCAAGAAGCCATCGCCCGCGAGAAAGCCGAACGCGTCAAGGCGGAATACTGGTCTACACTACTGCTTCCGAACTGGGATACTGAAATGTCTAGTCGTGAACTCAAAGGATCGCACCGGAAAATGTGGTGGAACGGCATCCCTCCCAAGCTACGAGGAACTGTGTGGCAGAAAGCAATCGGCAACGAACTCGGGACTGCCGAGATTACCTACAACGTCGCCCTCGAGAAGGCACAATCGGAGGTCAAGGAACTCGGACAGGCCGCGCTCAACGGCCGGTACGCGCAGATTGTCGAGAACACAAAGAGCGTCTTCCCCGAATTGAAGATGTTTGCTCCCCAGACAGAGAACTCGCCAGAGCAACCGCTTCACCAGGAGCTTGTCAACATTTGCATCGCCTACAGCTCGTACCGTCCGGACGTGGACAGCACCACCGGAGTTCATCACATTGCAGCGATGTTCCTGCTCAACCTGAGCGCAGCTGAATCCTTCATCACCCTCTCCAACGTCCTCAACCGCGCTCTCCCACTTTCCTTCCTGATCCGCGACCAGGTCGCAATGCACGCCGCATACGACACCACCCTCTCCGCTCTGCTCAAGAAGAACCACTCGCTATCCCAGCGTCTGGCCAACTTACGCGTCGAACCCCGCGATTACCTTTTCACGATGTTCAACTCGTTGTTCTGCGATCGTTTGTCCGTCGAGCACGCCGCCCGCGTCATGGACGTATATGCCATCGAAGGCGATAAGATACCTCCGAGGGTCGCGCTCGGACTTCTCGGCGCGATAGAAGGCGCCTGCATGACTGGAGATGTCGAGGAGGTGACGCGGGCATTGCGGGAAAAGGAGATTCGAGACACACCGGACGAGTTCATGGGCAAGGTGTATGAGGCTGGAAAGAGCTCATAATCCTTCTGATGCCGACAGCGGACATGAAGACGAGACCTACGGGGAGATGTGTGGACAAGAGCCGAGAACAGATGAGAGGATCAGATGGAGGAGAATCTTGTTGTACGCGAAGTCGGAGGGTGCTCTCAAACCAGCACGAACCTCGACATTCATACCCATCACACCACAGCACAGGAACGGATCGATTTTGGAAGCAATACCATGGCAAGCAGGAGTAAGAGCATGGAACATGATGAGACACGCAGCAGCACGATACGTTTTTTCTTTAACCACCGACGCATACAGGACGCAAAAGCCTGCGCTCCTTTGCATTTCCGGCGTTTTTACTTCTCACCTCTCGAGAGGATGAGGGAGAGTCTTTTCTTGCTTTTCTTGTTTTGTTGTCTTTGTGCGCCCCATGAGGCTTTGTTGTCAAGCGAATGCGTTCTTGCGGGGATACGGGTGGTTACTACGAAGGTGCTTTGCGCCGAAATGTGTAGTCGACTTAACTTTTAAATTCTGGTCTGCCGGGTGTGTATAGTAGATGGGTGGGTGGGCTACACCTAGATCCATGCATGGGGGGGGGAAGAAGATGTGGATAGAAGTAGATGGATATTCTGTATGAGAATGGTCTTCGGGATCTTCACTTGCTTTTGCTTCTACGTGTGTCTTGTGACGAGGAGCTCGAGGCATCGTCCCGCGCACACAAGCACCCTCCACATTCCAACCCTCCCAGCAACCCGTTTCCGGCCTCCAGACCCGGACCCAGCTCAACCCACACACATTCCCACGTTAAACCCCAACCAAAAATACCACCCAACACATGACACCCAAAAATACCACGCAACATTCCGCAACCCCGACCCATACGAACGCAGAACAACCAAACGCACCCCTGCCCTCCGCACCGCCACCCCCCTCGGACCCCGATCCCCAAGGTAACAAGGCCAACCCCGCGTGTGGCCGCTCGACGCAGGCCACGATTAGCGTGTGGGGTTGCGGCGCTTTCGTGCTGGCGGCTCGTGGTGACGTGCGCGAGGGCGGACGCTAGGTTTCGGGTTGCTGGTGAGACGTGTCGGTGGGTGGGCCGGTGAGGCGGTGAGGTGGGATGGCTTTATTGAGAGGATATCGGGGTTTTGTGTTGTCGGGGGCGAGTGTTGTGTGTGGGGTGGTGGAATGGGAGGGGAGGTGGTTGAGTGGGGCGAGGTGGTGGTTGAGGTTTGGTGTGGTATGGGGATGTTGGTTTTGCTGTGGTCTTTGAAATAGTTGCTTTTTTCCTTTGAAAGGGCGCAGGTGAGAGTGTAAATTGGCATGTGCTCTTGTTCCAGGCTGACGGTCTACCTAGGATATGCACAACGCTCAGTTTGAGCAAAACCGGCGCTCGAGTAGAAGCCAGCCTGCATACTACCATCTGCTGTGACCTCCCTCCCTCGAGTCAAAGACACGCGAGGGCTGGAGATAATATGGGCAAATGGAATATCTCTTTGAGGTTCCTGCAGGACAGGTGCGATGTATGAGCACTGCTACCACACTGACAGTGCTCGAGCGGTAGCGGATTATCTGCTGCTGCGGTTCCATTTTCCACAGGAATCACCGTTGGGATAACTACTTCTCTCTCTCAAATTTCATCTACAGACGTTGCTATTCTTAGCCGTGAAGCGGTGGGATGAGCGAAAGACAGTGTGAAGGACTTGTCATACCTGTTAGCTACCGCCGAAGATTCCATATTCCCCAACTCGTTATAGCGGGAAAATGTTTGCCCGAGCTCGAAAAACCGCCGTGCCCATTCAAAGCCTTGTAAACTCGGGTGGGCCTGTTCGGCGTCGTCAGGATTGCAGAGGCAGATGGTGCTAACTTATAGAATGAAGAGAAAGGCTGACTACAAGCTGTTCTTGCCCAACCCCCATCGCCGGAGCATTACCTCTAAATCGCCTAGAATCGGTGACCTGTACTCTTCACGAAACCAGTTTGTCTGATACGGGCCATATAGGTGGGACGGGGGAAAATAATAATATGATGTCTTTCAAGGTCACCGAGTGTCGCATTGAACTAGTCACGTAAGCAACTCTGCAGTATGGAGTAGCTAGCTCGTGCCAGGCCGCACGAGAGAGCCTCCGAGCAAGCGATAGCATTCTTAGCTCGTAGCTCATTGTACCACACGCATGAAGTGTCAGAGCAGAAGAGTACGTTTTGGACCAGGGGCTTGAAGGCGGTCGAGGCGTCTAAACGATCAACGGCGAGGTGGGAGATTATCGTGGGTAAGAGCCAATTCGCCTCTTCATTCCAATGAGTCTAGAAAAGAGCCGGCTATGGGTATGAAGAGCGGCAGGCTTGAGGGTGGTGGAAAAGTTTGATAGGAAAAGGAGAAACTCAATGTCAAGGTGTCAGTGCAGAACGGTAGCAGCTGTTGCTACCATACGATCGCAACAGGCAAAGGCGCTCAATCTGATTCTGTCATGGACAGTCACACTTGAACCTCATGTCTGACTGGGCAGCAAAGGGCTATGATAATTTCGACAGACCTTTTAGAAAGCCCTAACGCACATTAGCTACATTCACAACCCCAACTTTCCCCTTTAAGCAATGCCTTGCGACTGAATCCGCGTCGAACCAAGCGCACTCCAGGATCGCGCTTTCGTTAGCAACGCTCTTATATTCACCTTCGGTTCACTGAAGGCATAAAGGATGACATTGAGGATGATCTTGGTCATCGTTGAGATAACAGATCGCTGGACGGGACTGGTATGACGACAAATGCACAGAATGGTAGATTGAGGGAGATCTTTCTTATGTACATATAGCTACGCTGCCTACCAAAGACGACCGTGCTCTATCTCGCTCAGAAACGCCAGTAAATGCATCAACATACACCTCCACACATGCAAGAAACCTACTATACAGGGTATCACCTTCCATGCCACAACCTCTTCAAAATAGCCTCTTATCATCGACTCTAACTCCTAAACCTCTTATTTACTGCTCCCCACCTATCTGACCTCATCGCTTGCGGCACAGTCTCCAACAGTGCCCTCAACCTGCCCTCTTCACAATCCAACCTTTCCAAATCAATTGCCTGCAGGATATAACTACTCACGGTGCTCTGCGCCAGCGGTGGATCTTTAAGACGTGCACCGATTTCTTCGAGGGGGATGCGCATGTGATGCCAGAGGCAATAGGCGCGCAGATGAGGTGTTGTGGCGCGGATGCTGGCAGGGCGAGATGATCGCAAGCATGGGGCGGGAACGGTGTCTCTGAGGTATGATTGCGCCCATAACGTTGCGGCAACGAACTCGGGGGTGCCGAGAGCGTCATTTGGGCCGGGAATTAAGGAGCCGAAGGTTGGCAAGGGAGTAGTGTCTAAGGGTTGTGGTGGATATACGGGATCTAGGTCCATGGCTTCCTGTTGAACGGTATTGATAGTTGCATCGTCGACAGCTGGAAGCTCTCGGATGATGTCCTCCTGCTCCATCGTCGCTTCGGGCCTTCCCACTTCGCGCACCTCGGACAGCTTGTCAATGTCCATCTCCGAGAGTGCCTCCTCTAGCTCAGAATCAGCAAATTCGCCCTCGTCTTGTTCTGACAGGGTCTGTGCAATTGCAGGTTCAACAGCAGCTTTACGAGATCGATCCACAGGTGCTGGGTCAAAAGCGTCTGAATCATCCGAGTCGACCTCCTCATCAGTAGCGGACGACGTAGGAAGCGTAGGATAACCAGGGTTGGCCTCCATTGATCTGGAGAGTTTGACACGGCCGATGCGTCTCAAGGGTACCCGCCCGCTAGCCTGATCTAAAGAGGTAAGATGTCTTGGGACGTAGTCGGCATCGGAAGTATCATTGCCCGAGTGTGACTGTTCGCGCGCAGACTCTGTGTCCGGCTCCTCATTGTCGTCGTTTTCTAGCTCCTCTGCCGCGGTCTCATACTCTTGTGTGTCTTCGCTATTCTCATCTCCGATTGTGCCCATGGCTTCGTTGACCACCTCCGCAGCGTCGACTTTCGGCTTGTTCGTCACCCTTGGTCGTCGGGTAGAGCTTGGCCTTGCAACGGGATCGTCATCGCACAGTCGGGGTAGAGGTTGCACAGGCTTCATCTTCTTCCGCTTAGATTCGAGGACATCGTAGAGCCGGAACCCCGCATACGCATCAGCAGCAGCGTAATGTATTTGTTCACGATCGAGTGCCTGGCTCCAGTCGCTCTCACGGACACTACCGCTGCCTCTCGTTGTCGGCGTGCCATTGTCGTCGTTGACGTTGACATTGCCTTCGGTCGTCGATTCCTCAACATTGCGTACGACCTCTTCCGCTAAGACCTCCCCTTTGTACAAGGGTAGCAGTAGATGTTGCTGAACCTGCGTGGAGAGTTTGCACAGCCTGTGACCTGCTTCGGGACGTTCAACAAGGTTGTGAATACGGCTGAGCTCGAGCACACCCCGGGCTTGGATGCCAAGATGCTTCTCCAAACGTGTGAAGTCGCCTTTAACGTTGACCCCCACCTTGTAAATATTGGGAGACTCCAGTATAATTCTGAGGCTCGGCGGCATCAGTTGCGCCGGGGTATTACCAGAAAACAGTGCGATGTGGAAGAGCGCGATGCGGTCCTCGCAAGCAACTTGGATCAGAGAAGCGTTCTGCTTAATCGATGTTGGCCACCCGTAAGGCTTCCACTCCATGTCAAACCCGACAACCTTCTCTTCCAGGAAGTACTTAGCCACTCGTTCGGCGACATCCATTTTATGACAATAGTGGACGGAAACGGTTTCCTCGTTCGGACCCCGATAGAGCTGTTGACTCCAGTAGCTGGCGCGTGTGTTTGGCGAGGCTTGCTTCGCTGCGAGCAGGGTGTCAGGAGGTATCTGGTAGGACAACGAGACATGCGTGTTCTCTTCTTCGGCATCCTCCATGTCCGATTCGGATTCGGACTCGGATTCGGATTCACTCGCAGAGTTGCTCTCGTGCTCGCTGTCGCTGGGCCGATCGGGATCTGAACTGCCCTTGAGTAGCGGGTTTGGTAGCGTGCTAGTTTGTTGTTTGGGCGCGTTGTGGTGTGGTTCATCGGCGTTCTGATCGGCAGTATTGTTGGAGTCAGCGTCTGCAATACCATTCACGCCTTCAATTGAATTGCTTGACGTTCTCTGTGACGTGGAAACCTCGGAGAAGACAGAGGTTAGTTGCGGTGCCAGTAGTTGTGGCGATGGCTTAAAGACTAAGCGGTGTGTCGAGCTCTCAGCGTTCCTTGAAGGGCGAACAGTGTCGGCCTTCATACTCTTCGTGCTTTGTGTCTTGTCCCCTGTGAGTGTCTTGGAATGGGGGTCATGAACGCCGCCAAATCCGAGAAGATCGCACGTCTTGCCCAATGTCGAAGTCTTCGGCGGGATGAGGGATTCTAGTAGGGGAGCAGAGGAGCCGTCTTTATTCGAGTCTGGAACCCCTGCAAGTCCGGATGCGTAGTAGGGATCTCGCTGCCGTTTGTTTTGGATGTGCGGTCTCACATACGTGCTCGTTCCCTTTTGGAGCAGGTCCTTCGTGGGTAGCTTTTCATGCAGGGAGACATGTGTAGAGACAAGTAGCGTGCGGATCCTACCGAGCGCCTGCTTCCGCTGCGATCGAGATGCTTGGACCTTGTCTTGCATAGGACGAATTCGTGTCTCGACTTTCTCGAAGCGGTCCTTTGAATCATTACGAACTATACGCGCGCGGCGCCGTGGAAGGAATTGCTGGATCTTCGCCTCGCTTCGCACATTCCACTTCCGTATCTTCAAGTGGACTGTACGCGGCAGTTTCGAAGCCTTGTAGCCCCATAGACGAAGGTGGTGGAGAGGCTGAGCATGACGGTTGAGTCTGTACGATTCTAGTAACCTATCGACGACGATTCTCCGCAAAAGGGCAGCAAGAGACGAGGAGGTGCTGAGTCCCTCGAGACGAGCCTTGGTGCTTGCCAACAGATGCCCGCTAACGTCGCGTAGATCGTCCATGAGTCGATCCATGCCGTCTATCAACAGTGCGTCCGTACGCTTGTCGATACTAACAAGGGCAACGACTGTCCGACCCGGGCTCGGTGTACTTGACTGAACTAACGGAGAACGCTTGTAGGCCCACTCCTTGATTTGAACGAGCTTTCTTTTCTTACTGTATAAGGGGCGCATGATCTGGTCTACATAGGCATGAGCCAATCCGTCAACATCTGTTTCGAGTAGCGAAACGTTTTGGATTGTCTTAGCAATATGTGTAATGTATTTCGATACGGCTGTAATCGTATCTCCGTGTTCGATAATGCCCCTCCTCAGACGGTCAAGGGATTGCACATGCTCGCGACAGAAGTGGGAGTAGTCGACGTTTCTGCGGAAGTATTGAAGGCTTCGCTGGACCCGTCTCAACCCGGACAAGACGTGGCTGGTCTTCAGCTGCAGCACTAGGTAGCTTGCTGATATTGCGTGTATCTCGGGGGAGAGTGTCGTCTGGTCCAGCACGGAATGCTTGACAAGTTTTCGATAAGCGTGTGCTTCGTGGAGAAAGTCCTCTTTGGTTGCCCAAAACTTATGTGAGTCTTGCTGGAGGTCCGCGAGCAGTGCCTGTCGTCTGTCGATGTCTGCGCGTGCGTGATCGGAGGTGGGAGATATCCCGCTTCGAATATTTCGAAGGCGATTGATCGAGTCTTCCAGTACCATGGTAGTTCCAGCATGCGCCCTTTCAAGATCCATGAAGGACCGTACCATTCGGGAAACTCGGATGCGTGTCGTGTGATAGGCCGTTAGGGCAGACGCCGCAGCTTCTCCGTGGAGTCGCAGCATGACGCTGAACTCGTCGTTGTTCCCCAATTTTGCAAAGGAACCCGCAGGTCCCTGTACCGCATCTTCTCGGGACACCTTGTGCTTGCATCGTTGCACTAATTGTCGTCGTGTCCGATTGCGTCGCATCGGATGGGTGGTGGGTTCGTTCGCACGGTTGTTGCGATGCATGGCTCTGGCGGTGGAGTGGCCCAGTGGCAGATGAGGCGGAGAGACACTTGATAGCTGAGCATGAGAGAACGACAATTTGGGACTGAAAGATGCGAAAAAGTACCTGAGACTATATGCAGGCGCGCAAAGGCGCGGTTGTCGCTGCGTCCTGGCAAAGGCCAGGGCGGCGGCATCGCGAGCGGCCCGGAACACTGCATGGCGGCGAAGCATTGGTCTCCATCGTCTTCCCCCAGCCAGGCAGCAGGCACAGCAGATGCTCAATCGTGTGGATGGCAGCACGTCTGCCTGGTGGATTGAACTCGACAAAACGGCCAGCGGCTGCGAGGCGGCTGGCGCGACTGGCTACCGCTAGCCCACAAGGGACGCGCCTGCGAGTCGCCAAGCATCACCACTCTCCACGAGCCAACCACTACCACCAACGCAGCTTCTTCGACCGCCAACACTTACCCACCGTCCGGCTCTACCGACTGTGCGCTCAAATGGAAAAGGCAAAAGGACTCGAGAACCTGCTTCCGCTGGGTAGGTGGCATTCGCGGCATCGTCCAGGGCAGAAACTGATCTAGCAGAACTCATTGACAAGTGCGTTGGCTCGGAGATATGGGTCATCATGAACAGCGGCAAGGGTGCGTAGCACTATGCTTGAGAGGAGAGAAGCGCCAGGCTGATGCATGCAGAATTCGTCGGCAAGCTCATCGGGTTTGACGACTACGTCAGTACGTGCAGCTCCAGCTTTGTGTTTTGCATTTTCTAATGATGGCAGACATGGTCCTTGAACAGGTGACCGAGATGTGAGGTTTCCCACATCACTGGTTTAGCGGCGCACTGACAGCACCAGCGACGCCGCAGAAGGCAACATCAAGATGGCTAAAATCCTCCTCAACGGCAACAACATCTGCATGGTGCGTAGTGTTCTGGTGATCCAGCCGCGTGAAGCTGACAACCGCAGATGGTGCCTGGTGGAAACGGCGAGAGTAATTATGACGATGAAGAATCCGACGAGGAATAGACGATGCGGACGGTGGAACACAAGCATGGCGAAACACTTTCGCGTTTGGCGTGGTCCAGACCCGCATGGCCTCCATTTGTGTAACGGCCATTGGAGAAGATCACGATGTATTCCGAGCTGAGAGCCTGCCGGGGGTTCGGCGAACTGCAGAGGGGCTCGATATCAGCCAATTACTGTACGTAGTCGACGAAGATGCGAGCTAGCCAATCCCATCCACCACATAAGCATTCACGTGACTGGAGCATTCATTCAGCTTGAGCACTTGAGACGTCCCAGCATAGAAGAGCATGGCCACCTGATTCGTCACTGAAGGGCGTGGTGTGCACGACATCAATCTCTTATTGCATCACCTGCGTCACTTGTCGGCGCTATGACGAGCGCGACATCACAATGCGCTCAACCGACAACACTCGCGATCGAGAAATGCGGGAACATCGTAAAGTTTACACAATGAGGGGCGAGGTTCTAGAATGCCATGGAGGATGCAACTCCTCCATCGGCTGTTAACCAACAGATCTGCAGACTCTGAAGATGGGCATCCGCCAGGCTGTTTCGTCTGAAAAGGACGACGTCGGGAGTCTTTGGAGTATTCGGACAATTTTCGGATCGGAGTGGTAGCGGTGCGGTCTTGCGATTGGCTAGGGAGCAGGAGCCGGCGAGCGGGAGCAAGAGCTGCCCAGACTTCCGCTCCACCCGGGCATTCTTCTGTGGTCGTCAAGTCTCTCCCGGAACTGCAGGATTGAAGCTTCAAACGTTGTGCAGTTGGTTCACCACAGTGCAAGCGAGCTGGGCGACACGCATCTGATCGATGATCGGCCGCGCCGCGATTCGCTTAGGATCCGCTCTTGATCAAATCGCCGACATGGATGACTGAGTTTGCCGCCGCGAATGGGCCGTTGAGTGTTGGCTAAGCATAATCCTTGTTCATCCTGGTTCAAGAGATTGAGATTACCTGCGGCGAGATGGGATGGGACTCTTCGCTTTTCCGTAGACGAGACTGCCATCCATCAAAGCATCGGGGCACCACGTCGGCCTGATCAGCATCCTCGTTCACAGTGTGCCGGAGAGTCGCCTCCGCTCGTATGGCTGCGATGGGTCTTGGCTAATTGGCTGCCGTCGTGCTTACTGGCTGGCTTACACTGCCATACCCGGCAGAGGCACGCCGGCCAGCAGCCATGTCCGAAGTGTCGTCGTTTGAGCGCCCCTGCAGCGCGCGACACACCCACGCCCGATCGCGTCCCTGTCCTCGATCGTGGCAGCCCTGTTAGCCATGGTCCGCGCCTCGCACCTCCACTCACAAACAGTAACCCTCTTTCTGCTGTCCCGCGCGCTGCCTGTGTCTTGGCCTCGACAGACTACGCATTCCCGTCGTTAGAGGTTCGTTGCTGCCGATCTGGTGCTCTGACCTCACAACTTGTCGCACTCCGGCTCTTTCTTCCATTTCAAAAATTCCTCTTGGCCGCCCACCACCATCATGCTCTCCGTCCCTCTCTGACGCCTACCCAAACATCTCACCGTCAACGATGGAAGCGCCGCATCTGGTTTCTTAGGCTCGCCACCGCCATCTGAGAAAGCCAGCAGTGCATCCGTTCATCTCGCCGCTCCCCAGCCCAGCCCTCGTGCCGTTTGCTGAGCGATCGTCTCCCCTGTGCATTCGGCTCCGTGAACGCGCCCAATGCCAGTTGGTCTTGTTTTGCCTCCAGCTGGCCGCTCCCAGGTCGTGCCTGCGTTAGGAATCCTCGGTCACTCTTCAGCACAGCCTCTGCTGAACAGATAGCACCGTAATACCGCCCGTGTTCTTGTCGCCGCAGCATCAGACAGTTTGCCCAATCGGTCCGGACCCACTTTGCCCCAATCCACGTTGTTACTCGCCTCTATGGAGCACTAGACGCAACCTACACACCAACCTAACTTACATTCTTGCGCTTTGCGCCCTGCAACACTTGGACACTACCCTGTTTTTCATCTCTTCGGGCTCGATAGCCGTCAACTCTACGCTTATCAAGCCTTCAACTCTACGCTGGTCAATAACCCGCGCCAATCACACCCGGCACCCCATCACGCTCTATTTCCCTTTCCGCTCTTTCTGTATACATCTGCCCCTCAGCGCCCATACTACTGGCTGTTTAGTACAGTCAACCTCTTTGTACATCTCTTTGAGTCCGGAGCTAAGTCGCCGGTTATTGGAAACGCCACAGTACCTGGCATCACGCGACTTCATACCCCCTCTCGACAACACCCCCCCTACCTTCCTACATGAGCGACCTGGGGCCACGGTTGGAGCGACTGGGTTTGTCCCAATACTTTGAGACATTCGTGTCTGAAGGCTTCGACACTTGGGACACAGTTCTCGACATTACAGAGTCAGATTTGTAAGTTTGTTTATTGTCACCCCGGATACAGAAACTGATGCACAATAGGAGCTCGCTCAATGTCAAACTTGGCCATCGAAGGGTGCGCATCTATCACGCGGCAATGTAGTCCGACCCAACATCTAACATATTACAGAAACTTCAGCGGGCAATTGCCGAGTCGCGCGGACAGTCTTACGATCACCCTCTCCCCGCCGCTCAGAAAAAGTCCGCGAGTGTTGATGGAACCTACCGAAGCGACGACTCAGCTCCAGAAGGGCGTGTGAAGCAGGGCGACATTCCGGCAGTTGGACTCATCACAAGTACTAAGCGCAAGTACAGACGTCATCCCAAAGTCAGTTTGTATTGCGGACGGCCACGTTCACAACGTGACCAGACCATCTTTAAGAGCTTTTTTGACCTGTTTTCTAGTCGGACGAACATGCGCCAGAGCGTCCTCCATCTGCTTATGTGATTTTCTCAAACCGTAAGGCTGATCTGACATGAGCGCGAGGTTTGACTGACAATTATCAGAAGTAAGAGAAACCCTCAAGGGCCAAGATCTATCCTTCACAGAGATCGCCAAAGTGGTCGGTGAGAGATGGCAAGTCTTGCCTGCCGAATCTCGAGAGATCTGCGAACGTCAGGCAAATTCGGCAAAAGAAAAGTATTATGCAGAATTGGCCGAATACAAGAAAACGCCGCAGTATGATACCTATCAAAAGTATCTCGAAGAATTCAAGTTGAAGCATGCGGCACCTACTAAAGGTAACTTGACTGTCCTCGTCTTGCAATATATCTTAACATTCGATAATAGGTGTAGAAGGCAAGCGCTCGAAACTGGAGACTGAGACCAGCACATCCACTACGAGCAGCAGCCACGATCAAGCAGGGAGCGCAGCGGCCGCTAGGAGACTCAGCGGGGCCCCATCAGACCCTTTCATGCTGAACCACCCATCAGAGGCTAGTCCGCCCGCGGGACCAGCGCGGGTCCCTTCGGGACCTTCGCATCATTCACAATCTACTTCTCCTGCGGCACATCCACTGTCTGGGATCAACTCCCCTCGAACTGGCGAGCGCATCTCGCCTCTTTCTGCGTCCCCACGTTCGGCAAGTCTCAACAAAGACGGCTACTTCGAGATATATCCCAGCGCCATGGCAAGGGATGCCCGTGCTCAGTCCGACGCTAGCTCCCACTACGCGTCTTCAACCTATGGATATTCACAACTTCACCAGCCTTCAACAACGCCCCCTAGCGCACCGTATGCGTCACACTATCAAACATCTATCGAGCTCCCTTCCCGCCGGTCGGCGCGCGAGATGTCTCGGCTTCCTGCCCTTACCCACGAAGATACGACATTATCGTCCGACAGCGGACAGACCGGTTACTCGTCCAACTATCCACCCTCTCACCTTCCTGCCCCCGAAGCTTCCAAATCGAACCGTGTGCTTCCTGCACCTATACCTACCAAAGGCGCCACGATAAGCCAACTCAACCGACCTACACTGCCATCCAACTCCCCTCAGCTACACCAGGACTTTCGGAATTCGACGCCGCTCGCCGCATTGCTGAGAGCTGGGGAACTAGCAAGAGTAGCTGATGGCGAAGAAATGGAAAGAGATGCCCTACCTTGAGCTAGCTTTTTTCTCAAGAACTCCGATCCAGTCTCCACCATGGACTCTTCCATTCAGGGCAACTTCAGTTCCACTTCTTCTGATCTTAGTACCAGAGTGTACACGACACACTCTGACAGAGTGATCAGGTGATCAAACTGCAGAAGCGTCGTTGGACTAACGATTCATGTCATATCAGGCAGGCATACCCGCCACTTGGCAGATATCGATTGAAGTCGAAGGCTTCGCAGCCACGCAATTCTCCACTGCCACGCGCTGTTGTTACCACGGCCTTTGCTGAATGCGTTCTCGCGCGGCTACGATTGACTCACATGAGCGTCGTATTCATTTTCTCGAATCACTTGCATATCACGCGCAATGAGAAAACAGGTGTTCGAGCCTCTGCTGGCTGCATCCCAGAGTCAAGAGCTACTTTACGGCAGTCAGCGCATTTAAGGATACTAGCCGTCATCTCCGCGTCTCTTGCATCTTCCTCGTAGCTCCCGTAGTAGAAATATACCCCAGCCTGCGTTCTTCTCATATAGACGATGAAGATTCTAGACTGATACCTCTTCACCGTAGCTCGCACGCGTGTTGTTCGCACCCGTTGAGATAAGGCTCCCAATGGGCGACGCGAGCCGTTACTGCTGGGCCTTAGCACACACGGTCTAGATTATTACTAACCGAAACCCCCATCTCTTGCATATGTGCGCGATCGAGATCATTGTCATCAAGATCATTGTCATCGAGATCATTGTCATCGAGATATTGTCATCGAGATCATTGTCATCGAGATCATTGTCATCGAGATCATTGTCATCGAGATCCAAACAACTGCATGGTAATGCGATGCCTGTAACAGTAGTTCGAATCGATGAGACGAGCAGTCATCGGCGATCGGCAACAGGCAGTATATCATGAAAACTCGAAACGAAGTACCGTAACCAGTCCGCGCAATGCAGTTCGGCGCAGATCATTTCGGTTCGAAAAGTACTGCGGTGCATACAAGCTTTGCTGTCAAAACGTTTTTCTTTTACTCGATAGGGCGATTGGCCCTGTTGATCGCTGCGCGTTTGGCTGATCCGACATCCCTGGTTCTGCGGGGAGGCGACACATGGCATTTGAATGCGATTACAGTGTTGTGTGTTTGTCCCTTCTTCTTGAGATTCTTTTAAGGGCTCTTGAACTGAACATGCAGGGTGCAGATGCGAGATGCGCCGAGAGTGGCTTGGGTGGGGCTGGGACGTGAGTCGCTGCAGTGTTTGCGGTAAGGCCATGGAACAAGAAGGGTTGGCTCCGCGGAAGGATGGCACACACACACAGTCACGTGACAGTCATCGGAGCTGGAGACGATGTGCCACGATGTCAGTTTGTCGAGTGAAGCAGAATGAGATGAGATAGTTTGACGTTCTTGCTACTGCAATGATGACGACACTCTGACGATACTTGGATCACGATCGTAACGTTTGTGTTATACAAAGGAATCGCAACGGCTTGGCATCAGTCGGGATATGTATCCAACAAATCGACCCTCGGAGCAGAGCCACCACATGCACTTGGCATGCATATGTGCGGTAAAGTCAACTTTTCCATCTTTCCCACCTCGGCTCGTATGGGCGAATTGAAGATATTGATCACGTCGTCATCCTATATTCCGCACCAGGATGGCAAACCGAGCCATGCATTGCGTGACCACGATACTTCTGCAAGGTACAAGATGCCGGCCAATCGCGCTACGGCCGAAATGAAGTACGCAATCGAGTCGTCGTTCCCAGCCTTCATGGCTGTGTGTTCGCGCCCATAGGGCTTCTGGTTCTGTGTCGGCTGATGTGAGAGGTGGGTGCAGCATGCGCCAAGACATTACCTAGTCGTACCCGCCTTCCGGGAGATCTAGACCGCCGCACAAACTAAGAACATCCGCTGTTTTGAGAGCACAAGCCACGGACGTGAGATTCGCCTCAAGCGTAGCTCCGCTCCGCTCCGCTCCGCTATACTTGTACGAGAAAAGAGGGTGGAAGCTGGGGGCATGACCTCTCCCGCCACCGCTCCGCTACAGGCTACGTTGGATCAGGATGGGGATTACAGACCGTGGACGCCGAAACTGAAACTTCAAGGGTTGGGGCCGAACGATTTACCACCGCACTCGGCTCTCGCAAGCCATCAGACTTCACCGCCGGAACTCTCGATATTTCTGCAACACCTGTTCTTCGAGGTCCATCAACATTTCGCCATCAAAAGCTCGGATATCGGAACATCGAAAAATTCGGTAACGGCGCGTGGAACAACGTTTCCGGTTGTTGTGCACAAGACGAAGTGCATAGATGAAGAGGGGTTACTGTGGTTTGGGCGGCGAAGCGAGCATGATGAGGGGAAGCCGGTGGCGTTCGAAGAGTTGAGAGAAGTGTTGATGAGGAACCATGAGAGGAATGAGGCGGAGTATACGCCGGCGATTTATGATGTTAATGTGCTTGTGGATTGGGACGGGGATTTGGGCGGAAGGGAGTTCGGGTGGGAAGGGGGTAGTGTTGAGAGGGTTGAGATGAGGAGTGAGTTTTACTGCTTCACTTCCCGTCTCAATATACCTCCAATATGGTCATGTCAGAACGGATTGAACGAAACGTTGACCAACTGCAGTAACCCAAATGCATCACAAAATGCCCGGAGTCGGTTTGAACGACCGCGTATTCACCGTCCTCCTCCTTTCCTTTACCAACAAGACTTCAGCCTCCGCGGAAGCAATCGACATACAGCTTCCCATCAATCTTCCCACATTCCCTGTGCCTGTGTTATCTCGCAGCCACTCACATGCCAACATCACTTCCAATTCCACCCTTGAGAAAAAGATTGAATACCAGAATTCCAACGCAAACGCAACGTCTGAACAAAAGAGTCGAAATGGGAAGGAGGTCGTTGAGGGGAGGTACGTGAGTTGGGAGAGAATCTGGAAGGTGGATGAAGGGAAGACGGAATGGGTTATGCGTACGGCGAGTGATGCAGGTGGTGTGTTGCCGGCATGGATGCAGAGATTAGGTGTGCCAGGGGCGATCGCGAAGGATGTGCCGCTGGCGGTTAAGTTTGTGGTGGAGAGGAAAGGATGATCGGTGGCGCAGAAGAGAGTTCTTTGGAAAGAAAAATAGCAAGTGATTACTTGTAATTACAACTGTAAGGATTGGATTTACAAAGCGAAGACGGATTTCCAATCGAAGAGTATCTTCGAACTTTGTGGTGAGACCCTTTTTTTATATTACTCTTTTGGATTTGAGGTAATTTTGTGGTTAGTGAAGGAATAGGCCTTGTGTGATGGTATCTAAAGAGTCTGATCCAATGGCATCGTGCAAAGGTTGCAAGAGAATGCGACGCCAGTGATGTTTATATGTCGGGAAAGACGGCTAGTTTGGATGTGGAGAAGGGAAGCGGAACGGTCGCGAGGCGGCGGCGCTTTACCACTTCGAGAGTGTGCTCCAACTCCAGCCCTCAGCCTCACGGCCACAACAGGCGTGCCATTTAATGTCTGCCTCCTGTATCTACCATCTCTCCAATATAATCTGTCTCCCCTAATGTTCTTGTATATTGTGCCTTGATCTGTCTCTTTGCGCCGCGCGCCCGTCTCTACCTATACGGGTTCTATTAATACACACAGCACATCGCAGCTCCACCATCGGATCGCTCCGCCAGCACATCCCCCACCCGTCGCGCTTCGAGATCGACGAAGAGACGGAAAGCGCGAACAATCGCAATGCAGAACTACGGGCAACAGCCGCCGCCCGGGTATCAGAGGCCGGGGAGCGTGGCCAGCTTCGCGGGCGCATCGGGGCCACCTCCGCCGCCGTCATACGGAGGTACGCTCGAGGAACATTGTCGCCTTCGTGTAGTGTTCCAGTGGACTAAAACTTCACGCAGGACAGCAAGGCTATCAGTCCGCTGCTCCCCAGACACAGAGTCAGTGGGCAGCGCCTGCCCAAAACACGGCACCGAATCAGCAATGGAATCAATCACAGCAAGCAGCAGGAGGATACAACCCAGGAACGTATGGCGCGATGCCGGGCGCATATTCACAAGGCCAGCAGGTATGAGGCACTGCATTTGGAATACGTAGAGATGGATGTATACTGATTGCGACCATCTATAGGCGCCGGCTCAAACATCGACCGCGTATGCTTCCCACCAGCAAGCCGTCCCCCCTCCCCCTCCACCGAAACCGGCGGGCTTCGCCGCACATCACCAACAGCAAGGTTCACAAACCTGGGGACAGCAACCGGTGTATGGCGCACAGCAAACACCGCAGGGCTATCAAGCGCCTCAGCAGAACGCTGGCTTTGCGCAAGGTCAGCAAGGAGGATACCCCCAGCAGAGTGGATATCCGAGTCAAGCCACTCAGCAGCCATCACACAATGCGACAGCTCCCCCACCGCCGTCGCAAACACCTGGTGGATCTTATTTTCCTCCTTCACAGACCCAGCAGGGACGTCCGGGATCAATCTATGGCGCTGATCAAGCAGGTGTCTATTCGAGCCCCGCGTCTGCCGTAGCGCAACACCCGCCCAACTCCGTCCTCAGTCCAAACGAGCAACAACCGGCGTACATCCCTCCGTCGCTCACCGGCCAAGGCGTGCAGTCGTACATGCCAGCGAACACGAATCCGAGGCCTGGCGTGTACATCCCTCCTCCGCCGGATATTCCTGCATGGCAACAGGCACAACATGCGCCGTTACAAGGAGGAAAGAAGTTTAAATATACGAAACCGACGGTGGATCCAAGTTTCTATGCACAGGGTTACCAGGGAGTCCAGCCGGTGCAACAACAGGGGCAGTTCCAGCAGCAAGCTCCACAAGCCCAGCAAACCCAGCAGCTTGGACAAGCGCCTCAAAACCAGTTCCTGCCTCAGGCCCAGCAACAGCAGATGCAACATGGACAAACGGCGCAGAACCAGTTTGCGCAGGGCCAAGTCCAGCAACAAGGGCAGTTTGTACAGCCTATGCAGCAGCAAAACCAGTACAATCAAATGGTCCAACAGCAGACAGCTAATCCGCAGCAAACACCGCCTCCGATTAATCAGACGCCACATGGCCAACCGGTTCAATCTCCCCAACAGCCTCAAAACCAGTGGAAACCACCTCCCTCAGATCAAGGATATGGCCAGCAAAATCAGAGTGTTGCGGCTCCGTATACCGGTCAGCAGCCGGTTCAGCAGCAATCATGGCAGCCAGGTCACCACACTCAAGGCTCGATTCCTGGACAGCAATATGCTCAAGGGCAGGACCAAGGGATACAGGCTCCGACACCTGTTGGCCGCACTGGTACAACACCCCCAGGCTTCATCAACCAGCCGAGTCCACAAAGTACACCAGTTTCACCAATGCAGCACCGTAACAGCATAAGCCACGGAGGTAATCCGAGTCAGACGGGTCTTGGTCGAACTGCATCAGTGAGCTCCATCGCTCTAGGAGCAATCCATGCTCAACGCGCCGGCAATAGAACACAATCTCCAAAACCTCCACCACCGAAAATACCAACGCCTCCTCCGCCGCGAGATGACAAGTCAAAGTTCAGTGTGCTTGCCATGGGCGGCCCGTCAGACTGGGAGCACTTGGGTGCTGGCGTTGAAGAGATCGACGACGAGGAATGGTTTGGTGCGAAGAAGGAGGAGAAGAAAACAGAGACAGCACAGGCGGACAGCATCGAGCTACCAGCAGCAGTTCCTTCGCCGCCCCCAGCACAGGGAGATTGGCCTAGTCCAGCCAGCCAGTCGGCACCTTTGAACCTTCGCGAGCATAATGCCTACCAACCCACGCCACCGAAGAGCGGCACTCCGATTCCAAGGCCTTCATCTCAGGCACCACATCAGGGTTTCGTTGTGGGTGATGTACCTCCTCAGCAAAGTCAACAGGGCTATGTTGTGGGAGATGCACATATTGCCCCACGAAACACTACCCAGACATCACAGGCAGCACAACATTCTCAAGCCCCACCGGCTCAGCAAGAATTCGTCCAGGACAATGGATGGGCGACTCAACCAATGGCCGACCGTCACACGCAAGGAACGCCCGCTCAAGCACATAAACCTCCTCCAACAAATACTTCTTTGGTCACAGGAGGCGACGGAAACTGGGGAGTCTCACAGCAGACACCTACGCAGACTACTGGTGGATGGGGATCACAGCCGAATCCGGCCCATCTCGCAGAACTCGATGCAAAAGATGAGGCATACGAGCGCCTGAAAGTAGATGCGGAGAAGGAAAAGGCAGATATCCGTCTCGAACTCAACAAGCTCAACGTGGTTATCGAGACTTTGAGAAGTCATGCCGAAAACGAGAGAAGTCTGCTGGTCGAACAGATCGACTCATTGAAGGTCGCTGCCACTCAAGCGAAGAACAGTACCGATGCTTTGAACAAGGAGCACAAGATCGACATTGAAAGACTTAAGGAAGACGCTGAAGGCAAAGACGACACGATTAAGGAGAGAGATGTGACGATCGTGGAACTTAGAAAGCAACTCCAGGACAATAACGGTGCTGTTGCTGAACTCAAGAGCCAGCTGCAAGAGAAGGACACTGCAATTGCTGATCTGCAGCAACACCTCGATGCTGAGAAGTCCAGGGAAGTATCAAAGCCCACAACGGCCGATCTTGTCCCGGATATCGATCCTTGGTACGCTAGCTCACTCGAGCGATACATCGTCATGCTTAGGAGCGAGGCATTCGAGCCTTTAGTGGAGGACAAGATCAAGGCCTTCACCTCGTTTTTGGAGACGGAGTCTGGCATCCGTGGCCTGCCGTACTACAGTGCTCCTCCACCGGTGCCAGTAGTGCAAGACATTGTGGACCAGCACCCGGAACAAACCGTTGGATTGTCGAGGGGGACGTCAAATGCGTCGACCAAAAAGCGGGATCTCAACGTCCAGGTGCCATCAGCAAGGGAAGAAGCTCAAGAGGACGATTTTGAGTACAGTCCGGGAGGAAGACCAGTTCTGCGAAGTAGGCAGGCAGTCAAGTCTGATGAGACCATCCCTACTCAACAGTCCTTCAACATGTCTGGCGCGCCATCAGGGCATTCAACCACCGTGCTCACGCCCACGAGTTCACAAGATGACGACTTTAACAAGACACCAACGCCGATGCAGTCTCCGCCAGAAGAGCAGCCGCAGCTTCAGTACAAGGCGTATGTTCCACCCGGAATAAGCCAAGCAGAATCCGCCAAATCTCTTCATAGACAGTCCATATCGTTCTCAAGCACGCCTCCCATAGCGCCTTTGCAAACAACTCCAGGCTCAGGCAAGGACCGTGACGAAATCTTCTTTGGCGCCAAGGTTGCAGACAGCTCTGCGAAGCCAGCGAACAGACCCACCGCAAGTACCAGCGTATCCTCCGACATTTCGGTTCCGGCCCCTCTATTCACCCCGAAGCCTCCAGCCGCTGCAGCAACTCCAGCACCCGCACCTCAGAAAGGTCCATTCGAGGTCTTGACAGACCTCATTCCCGCTCAGATCGTCGTTTCCACCAGCTCAGAGCTCGAAGAGATCCGCAAGAAGCTGTCTGGCTTTTCCTCAGACTTCTCGTTCATCCAGGAAACGACAGGCACTTGGGAAAGAGCCGCAGCATTGGCCCGCAAGAAGAACGACGATGCTCGCCGGAAGCGCCAAGAAGATTCTGAGGCGCATACCGATGAGCTTTACAACAACAACCAGATCTCGTACGTTGAGATCGGTCCTATTGAAGACGAGTTCAAGGAAAAGGAGAGAGATCTGAAGGCACGAGAAGATCGTGAAGAATACAAAACATATGTGGAGAAGGTTTTCGACACTGTCTACGATGACCTTCAGTCGCAGATTAAGAGTCTTATGGATCTCTACGTTGAAACTGAGAATCTGGTGCATACCTCTATGTCGGGAGTTAAGAGCATGGAGCGTGTAGACGTCGTTAGCACAGCAGAAGCCCTGAACCTTCTCAAGCAACTCCACGACTCGATTGAAGTCCGCCACGAGAAAGTCGTCTTAGCAGTCTCCGAAAGAGACAAGCGATACAAGAAGACGGAGGTCCAGCCCCTCTATGCTGCAGGAAACATCAGCAAGATGAAGACAGTGGAGAAGCACTTTGAGAACGCGGAGAAGCAGGCTGTGCTGAGGGCTAAAAGTGAAAAGGCAGAGCGGGTCAGTGGTTTAGTCCGGGTTGCCGAGGAAGTCGTGATAGGAGCCGTTGGCGTCGAGCAAGGCGAAATTGACAGCATACTCGCCGCCATCCGCGACCTCCCTGAACAGTCCGATGAAGCGTTACTCACGCGTGCCCGCGAGATGCTGCTCGCGCTCAAGAAATCCTCCAAGGCTCTCCTCGAGCTCTTCAACAATTTCGAGATCGAACTCAATTCCTCAGTCATCGAAGCCGAGATTGCTCAAGCGTACGCGGACAACGCGGGTCTAGATCGTGTGAAGGTGCTGGAAAGTGAAATGGTTGAGGGCGAGAAGAAGGCGAAGGAGGAGTTTCAGCGGAGGGTCAAGGTTATCGATCAGGATAAGGATGAGATTGACGGTTTGATTGCTAAGAAGAGAGGAAAGGCGGTCCTTGGGGAAGAGGAGGAGAAGAAGGAGAGGATGATGAGGGCTTTGGAGGAGGCGAAGAAGCGGAACGGGGATTTGTAGTAGGGGATGATGTTGGAAGGGAGAAGAGGAGAGTTGATTTAGCATGGCGTTCTAGGTTTGGAGGCATTTTTGGTGCATTCAGATTGTTGCTCTCGGCGGTAGATATCCTTGCATTTTGCATTGTTGGAGCATTGTTTAGTAGCTTTTATAATATATGTTTTGTTCTGACGCACGTGCAACGATGATGGTACTACTCGCTATCGTGTTCGCTTTTCAGACCATGCCTGGGTCGACGTGATGTAGTGCGTACCTTGTCTGAAGATCAGAATCAAAGCTGATTCTTACCAGAAACGCCCGTATAAGACCGAGTCTCTCCATGATGATGTTCTTTTTGGGTGGTGTCCGCGCGAAGTCTTTGCACCGCCATCAGATTCTCCCCTACAGCTACTTAGCCCCCTTGATACCTAGGTTCTTTTCGACATGCCAGCGTCCTGTCGTCCATTCTCTCAATATCATTGTCACCCTGCTTGATGTGACTCCACTGTCCGTGCCGTCTCGATGTGGTGTTCCCACACTGCGGTTGAGCCCTGCTCGCACAGTTATCCCCTTTCCTTACAATCCATTCGCCCTGTGTCACACTTCCCTCCACTTGTGCGACTATTTATATGGAGACAACTGGAGTGTCGGATGCCGGGGCTTTATTTGCAGTAAGGTCGGTAGAGAGTGTGCGTAGGGTTGCGGCGAGGAGCGGAGGGGAAGAGGAGCGTAGGCGAGAGAGAAGAGCGCTGGTGCACCTGTTGTCTCTGTGTCTGTTCACCCAACAGCTTCACGCGAGTTCAAGGACAGTGTGTTATTGATTGTGGGGACGCGAGTCGCGTTTCTAGCGGCACTTGCGGCAGGGCGTACTCGTTTGGGCTGCCAGTTGTGTGTTGGCAGTGAGGTTATCTCGTTCAGCCTTACGCGACCTTTGGGGTCGAGGAGCAATTGAAGTGAGTCGTATTTTGTATGAAGGCGGCGGTGCAGGAGATGGCAGCTCACTCATACGTTAATGAGGTCGTTCTCCTCTGGCGCTTGTGGCGGTCTACGGCGGATTGCGAGTTCGAGTTTGAGAGCGCGGCGTCCATCGTCGTAGAGCCTCGGCGGCAATCGAGTCCGGGACGGCATTGGAGACAGATATGAAAGCCTCCTGGTCAAATAATTCGCTTTTACCGGTGAGCGGGCGTGGGGTTTTTACAGGGTGCTTCATCACGTTACGCCGGCGGTAGCGGCGGGTTGAAAGAGTTTTTGAGCGCCTACACATGATCAGGAGGCGCGTCTGCAAGCGATGCCGGCGCGAAGTCGTCACGAGATCCTGGTATGTACGATTTATGGGCGAAGCTGTATTGATCAGAAGCCGTGGTCCCGAGGGCAGAGCAGTGCGGAGTGTGGCTCCGGTGGCTCTAGTAGCTGTGCGTACAGTTTCGGCCGTACGGCGAAGACTGAAGGGCGCATGGTGGCGCGTTATGCCCGCACGGCATTCGTTTTATTGTATATAGCTGAGCGGCATAGGATGGTAAGTCTTGCTCCACGACTCCTGGTGAACCGTCGGGCATGAGCTCGTCCTCTTCGAACTACCGTCGTAGATGTAAACAAAGACCAGGACACACGATGAATCTCAGGCTACGACACGCCAACAACAGCAAAATTTCACGGGAGGACTCTTCTTCTTCAAGCCACTGGCAGTTGCCAGTAGACCCAACGAAAAAGTTAGGTGTCTCTCAAGAGAGGACAAAGTAGCAAGCAAAAATTATCCTGGAGCGATCGCGGGTGGCAAGTCCGGACCCAAGCCACTGCAAACGAATGCGTCGGTACCGCGGAGTGCAATGCGGTAAGTGGCTGGTCTATAGAATTGAGGAGCTCTATAAACCCCAGGCTAGTATCCTATCCTCTTGCGAAGACTACAGAGACCAGCGATGGAGGGAAATGGTTTGGGGCGCTGGGGACGGGCTTTATATACCCTGAGAACTGGTGCCAAGGAGAGTTAGTCAGCTTGAGTCGCAGTGAGTATGTAATCAATAAGCCGTTAGGAAGAAGGTGGAAGGCCGCGGAAGGACGCTGTGGTGAAGGCGGACGAGGACAGTATGACGTGGGTGTGGTGTGGTTGCTGTGGTCGGAGCGCCGGGTGAAGTAGAACTCCACTTGTGTCGGACATTCAAAAGAAAAGCATAATGAGTATGAAACGATAGGTACTGAGAGTCTTCTGGTCGAGTCTTACCGAGTTTGTGCTTCAGTTCTTAAAGACGCGACAGTGGTGGTAGCGGAGCTGGGACGTGCAAAGCAGATGGTATGCACAACGAAAGATTCATCGCAGAAGGAGCAGCAGGTTTTTCCTTATATCTTCCTCACAGTTCAGTTTGTGCGAAGGAATAGCGGAAAAAGATATGTGCCGGGGGGGGCGGGGGAGGGGGGGTCACTTCCTCTTCACTGTCGGTTCCAAAGTGAAAAGCTTCCGAATGCCCACCATTAGATTAGTGCAGAAAGAAGCTAACTACTGCCTGCTCTTAATTGATGTCAAATCACACCACCCCTTTCCCATAGAGACCCAAAACACCGTCCAGAAACCATCATGCTCATCTTCCACAGCATCTACTGGCACTGGAAAGGTCAATTTGAGCCACAGATCTCATATTTAAGGAAAGAACCGTTCACTCACTTACTGTGTTCAGCAAGTTTAATATGTTGTAATGTGCTTGGCCGCTAGGCCATAGCCATCTTCGTAGGAGATGCTTTAGACGAATAAATATCTTGGTGAATAATATATATATACTGATATTTGAAATGCAGAGGTAAATATGTTATTGTTTGTGGGAAAGCCTGTTGCTACTACCAATAGATGAGCACTCAGTTCTTGAGGCCTCGGAAACAGCGGGGCGTTGGCAGCATGTATCTAGGCAACACTATTGTCGTCACAATGGCCCACTTGCGGCGAGGAACGGCATTGTTAAAATACGTAGATTTGAAAGTACCCAAGGCAGTCCTATGGTATTATTAAAGATACACAGCTTGTTGTTGTTGTAACTCCTGAATGTAAAAGGATGATAGATAAGGCGACCTCTTCAAGAAAGTTCTGATTGGTCTTCTAAAGTCCGAGGATGGGACAAAGTGAACGTGCATTAGAATTAAAAGTGATGAATTCCCACCTATGGTCGCTGCCCACTAACATGGAAGTACTTTAATAGCTGCGATAACGAAAACACAGACAGGTTTTTCTCTTTCCTAGTCTATTACATTACACCAAACGTCCATTTGCTTGCCGCCACACTCCGCTTGGTCCATCACTTATATCGACCGTGAAAGCTCATGCGAGCTCAACGTGATTCCTTATTCCAGGCACCTTCTGCTGGTGCGCTGACATCTCGTATGAATAAGATGGCGGAGCTGGTACCGGTGCCGATACGGGCGCGAAAGCATTCGCATTGTGGACGCCCAACTCAGAGACCTGCGGATACGTAACTTGAGGTGCTTGTACCGGAAACCCTTTAACGTTGTTGCCACCAAGCTCAGACACGTACGGATAGGTAACGGTGTCGTCTGTCTTCTGGTCGACACCACCGACATGCTGATGTTTTTCCACAGGCACAAGTCCGATGGAGGAATTGTGACTATATCCAGTTCCAGGCGCCGTCAAATTGTTCAGCTGGGAAGGTCCGGATGAGTTGGTCTTGTGCGGGATCGACGAATCAAAGGGCTTCTGCTCTTGGACCTTGCGCCGCTTGGAGTAGAAGAAGAAGACGATCACAGCGAGGCAGGCCATGAAGCCGACCGAGACTCCGACACCAACGCCAATTGCGGTGGTGTTTGTAGATTTCTGGGCGGGAGGCGAGTTTGATGTTGTTGAATTTTGACTGGTAGTCGCGATCGGAAGTACTCCGGAGACAGTATTCGGGGCCGAGGAAGGACGGACTCCAGTTATCGTGGCCGGCGGGGCGACTGGAACAGAAGTGACGATAGTCTGAAACCCTCCACTGGATGCTGACATGGTGACGGTCGCAACTGATAGCGACGTCTTCGCACTAGCTTCAGGAGATTTGGTCGTACTTGTCTCCGAAGCGGGCTGGGATACCGGGTCACCCACCATGCTGGTAGGTTCACTTGTAGGACTCGAAGTCGGTTCGTTGGGAAGCGCAGTCATCTGTCCGGATGCACTCCAGGTTGTCGAGCCGTCATCATTGGCGGTGTGGACATATTGGAAGTACTTTGCGTTTCCATGTTCCGCGTCTTTGAAGGCGAAGTGACACGCGGGATTCTCGTCAGACGGCACTTCGGTAAGGTCCCAGTATGCAGGAGAGCTACTGTACGTGCCTTCTCCGATATAGAAGCCTGGCGACGGTCAGTGTGCTGGGATGCCTGGTGCCAATTGCACTGTAACTCACCGCCACCATTTTGATCACAGGAAAGAAGGATAGTAACCTCTTGATCTTCTGGTGTCCATTCGAGCTTCATCACATCATATAAGAACATAGGCCCAATGCCTAGTCCGTCATCGGAAGTGACGACCTGGTCGTACGTGCCCTCGGGGAAGACCCATTGCGGATCCGACATTTCAGAATGAGGGTTGAAAGAAGTGAGGATACTAGAATGACAGGACGCTCAGCAGAGCTGTATGGAAGAGACAGACAGATTGAAGCTTGGTTATGTCGAGAAAACTTTTCGAAATACAAGGCTGTGTTCCCCTTTCATGCGCGGGCAAAAGGGGCAGATACTACACTGCGGGTTCCGGGGCTGAGAATCTAGGCCGACAAGCCGGCGATCGCAGAATCTCATCCCGTAACGGGACATTAGAAACCGCTTGGGCGGCTGCGGAAGATTAGCTACGTGCCGTGTGGCCCCAATTACTCGCTAAGAAGAAGTTAGACCCGTTGCCTAGTTTCAGCCTTGTCCATCCGGGGGGATGCTACCACTCATAACACCACCTCGAGATCCTAAAAAAGACCACACGATAGAGCTAGTCACGCTTGAATGCAGACAAAGTGTATTTGGACCAGTGCAGGGCCGTAGCGTACTGTGGCCGGCTAAGAAGGGAGAAAGCGGGCATTAACAAACAGGCGCTACGAACAGTTTGGAATTCTTTCGAAGTTTACATGCACAAGCGAACCTCAGAATAGGAAATCAGCTTGATGTGTGTTTGATTGGCGGATGTAACTAATGGCACGCAGTGTAGCTACAAAGTGCTGTTCGAATTTACCACATGTAGGGGTAATCTCATGACATGCGGACAACATTTTCACGCCTGACGGGGACGGGTGGATCAGACATTGCAATTCTGAATTTATGTAAAAATGAGGGAATATCCACAGTACGACGAGCCTGTACGACATCTAGAGAGACAGCAAGGCTCAGCTAAACATAATCGAACCTTGCAAGCCTAACCAGTGAAGGGCGAAGGTTCCCTGCTGATATGCAGGGGCATAGCCGATAAATCGCGTGGGAAAGCCGAAGGATTGCATGGGATAGCCGACAGTCGCGTGCTTTTCGGTTCAAAATTTCGAGGATTCAGCCGCAACGATCCCTCGTTTGTGCGCTACGGATTCTTGCTCAGCAGAATCGATGGCTTGTTCGTTCACCTGTGCCTGGAAATGATTATCTTGGGAAAGCCTCCAAGGGTACAAACAGTGTCAGTCTAGATTTACCGCTGTTGATGTACAATGGTGGCAGCTTGCTGCAGTTCTATATCGCTGTTCCGGCCTCATCATCCATAATCGAACGACCGGCAAGCAACAGAAGCTTACACCATAAAGCTTGTCAGGCCTAGCCCCATCTTAGCCCGCACATGCTCATATCTTGGTGATTACAACAAAGCCATTTCCGATATGCACACACTGCTTTGCTGCCTAGGCAGGATCAGGTCATGCAAGTTGTTACACCGCTGCTCGTGTCTAAATTCGACGTCCCACGCGGCATCTCTCAGGGGTAGCAACACAGAGCCTCATCCAGGATCTGAATCTGATCTAGCGTACGAGTATTTAGTTCGCAGTGGACGTTCATGTTGCGAATATCACAATTTCCTCTTCAATATATCATTCGTTTCAGGAAGCCCATACGAAATGTCGTTGTATATTCCAGTTAATCCAGCAAAGTGCGCTGGTGCCGGTCATGATGTATCCTGTCAATTCTCTCTTTACGGCTCAAACACTCCTCTCGAAACTGCTCAAAAACTACTACCAAACGACGACATCACCGGTCAAGGGGTACGCTGCTGCTTTCTTCCAACCCATTCTCCGTGGCACTCTTTGCTGACCTTCTACTCTTACCAGACCGTCCGCGCATTTCTCTACACCTCCGTAATCGCCCTGGCCTTCTCGTTCCTCCTCATCGTAGACACGGTTAAATTCCACAAGATCCACCACAAAAAGTCGCCCGAGCAACGCAACGAATCAAAACACTACCTTCGCCTCATTCACACGATCGAAAGCGTTCTCCAGACCCTCAGCGACCAACAGCTCGTAGCCGGAATAGCCCTTCTCGTGGCACTGAACGTGCAGGCCTGTGAGGTCTCGGCGTACCATTACAACGTCGCATGTACCATGCTACTTTTGAGCGCAATCACTCATCTCAACACCATGATCAACATTTCGGATTTTCTCTTTCGGGGAACGTGGGTCGGGTTACAACGATTACTTTCCATCGCTGCACAGCTTATTTTCACTGGAATTGTGCTCTCGGCCCGAAACACGCACACCTTTCCGTCAAAGCCCAGCGCGCTCTCCATCATGCCTGCAGCATGCTTTGAGAACATGGAGGCCATGTCGAGTTTGGGTCTAGGCGATTTCATCGATCTGGCTCAAAATGTGACGACGGCGCAAGGCCCAAATGGAACATTCAACGCCACGCAGATTGAGAACAACGTTCTAGCCGCCACGTCGAAGACAAGCGGGCTTGCAGAGTATCTCACCCTTGTGGTATTCGTGATCGTTGCTCTCCTCTTTCTTGTTGCCGAGTACTTCGAAGCAAAGTTCAAACCGACTCGCTTTCTACATTGGTTGAGCATTGGAATGTCCACGTTGAGTTTGTTCGCCAGCGTCGCCATTACGGTGGTTGCGATGCGCACGTATAGCGATCTTCGTACCGGGATGGAAGTGGACGAGTGGTTTGTGGTCGAGGAAAAGAAAAAATGGACGTTTTCTCAGCTTATGCCAATGCTGATGCTGGGGAGTGGAAGCATTGCGCTGTTGAAAGCTGCTACGGGTAAGTGCACATCTTACAAGTTCAATGAAAATTTGTTAACGCGTTGGTCAGAAAGCTTCGCGGGTCACAAAGGGCGCCGATATGCGCAGGTTGCGCAGAATGCGGTCACAAACGTTACGACTGCGCAAGCTCAGTATAACAGGGTGGAGAACGGATACAACAATACCCAAGAGAATATGCAGTTCTTTACCAAGCAGTACTAGCTGCGTGTGGGAGATTGGGTCGGTATGATGTTGTGGTGTGTCTGGCCAAAGCTTGATAGGTTGCCTACGAAGAGGGACCGGAACAAGCGAAGTCTTGTGGTCGTGGCAAGTTGGATGCTAGTAATGTGAGTGGATTATATGATAGCTCGCCAAAACATGGGCAGCTGAAGGAAGTAAATCCCTTTGTACATTGAACCTGGTGTACATCAAAACGCCAATCTTCACCCTCGCATCTATGATTTCCATCTAGCACACAGCGTCTATCCTATCTCATGTCCAAATTGCTCTCAAGGCCGCAAAATACCTGCATCTCTCAAAGCCTGTATGGCTTCTGCTGTCCATTCTTGGCATCGTCGAAGTGGCTCCCTTGGGTTGATGCGCTTTGTTTTGTTGAATTGTTTTGCTGGTGGGTCGATGGTTTCAACAATGGGCTGGATTCGATTGAAATCGGCTATTGAGATGGTACCGATTTGCGATCTGCTAACGAAAGTGGCCGATCGTTCCGGGACTTTCGCACTCTTGTGGCCAAAACTCATGCCATTTCGAATGTCCCCAGTCACTTGGAATATGTATCCATCGCCTTCGGATTCCGTTTCAATGAAGATTGCTTGGTGGTTGCGCGGAGCACCGATACTTTCGACCAAGTAAATGGCGTGAGACATAATAAAGAATAACTATTTGTATAGGGAGATCTAAAAACTATTAGCTATATGTCAATGGGGTGGAGAAATGAGAAGTATCCCCGGAACACACCTTTAGAATGCACTATTAGGGCGACTCGATGTAGTGTTTAGGTGCCGCAAGGAAGGAGAATATTCAGAGATTCGAGATATGCTAAACGAGGTAACCTAACAAGAAAAGCAGTGTCAAGGAAATGGGGAGTAGTAGTAGCTTGCCAACATGTCTGCCCGACATTAATTCTCTATACATATACATCATGCTCAACAAGCGCCCACATTGGGCGCCAGAAATGCTAGTTGCTGCCTAGGTGTGTAAAGAAGGTTCGTCTACCAATGCATTGTTGTAAGTATGATTGTCTTCGTAAATACTGTGCCGCAAAAGGACGACCTGTTACATGTTGAGCGGCAACAGAACTAGCTAGCACAACAAGAGCCAATGGCTGAGTTATCCTCTGTAATAACCACAATCGGTACCGACACGCTGAACGCGGGGAAGTCCGAGCAGCTGTAGTCCGTGCACGCATCTTTCGATGTGCAACACGCACGAGTCACTTCCCCGCAACTCTAACTCGCTTGACCACAACTCCAGCTTAAGCCATGGAATCCTACAGTCTACCATACTATGCCGATCCGGCAAATATACCAGCGCAGCTGCCGACAATCGAAGAAATAAGCGGCGCCCAAGGAATTCTCAGCGACAAGTTAGCGACCAAGGTTGTGGCGATCGGCAATTACTTTGTCGTCAAATACGGTCGGCAAGTCGAACTTTTAGAAGGAGAAACAATGCTTTTCTTACAGAATTGCTCATCTCTTCTAGTCCCGCGTGTATACGCCCTCTTTTGGAGCCCTGATAACGCGGTCAAATTCATAATTATGGAGCGAATCCACGGCGAGGTTCTTTCTTCGATTTGGGCAAAGCTGGACCATACAGCAAAAGAGACAATCTCGACTAAACTCCGATCAGTGTTTACGGAGTTGCGACAGTTGAAGTCGCCAGGGGGCTACTGTAGCGTCGGACGCCGTGGCTTACCAGATGATATCTTCTGGACGAAAGATGAATCACACCCCTTTGCCGGCCCATTTCAGACCGAGCCTGATCTAAACAAGGCAATGTTAGCAAAATACGTGGAAGACGGGCTCTCCAAGTACAAGGCAGCATACTACACTCGCACCTTCGAAGAAGTTCTTCGAGACCACCCGCCCGTATTCACACATGCGGACTTCCAGCGCAAGAATGTCATGATCCGGACCTCGTCGAAACTGCCTGCCAATCAAGTAGGCGAACCATCATACTCAGACCCCGAGATCGTAATCATCGATTGGGAGTTTTCGGGCTGGTATCCAAGCTATTGGGAATATGCACGCACGATATTTGCGTGTGGGAAGTGGGACGACGATTGGAATATCTGGGTGGACAACATTTTGGAGCCCTTTCGGAACGAGTACGTCTGGAACAACATGCTTCTTTCAGAGCTATGGTCTTGACATTGATTGCAACTAGGCACGCCTGGATGCATACGCTTTTGAGAGAATTTTGGAGTTGAAACTGAATGGGGACACCGGATCACTAGTTAGAGTGAGGGTCGGCGTGAATTTCGTTGGATACGGTTTCGCGGAACAGGTCTTTGAAGGACACAGCTAATGAGAGAGCAGCGAAGAGCGGCACTCTGGACACGAGAAAGATCATATACTGTATACGACGGCGCCGTCTCTATGCCGGATGGCAAGGAAATCGGCATACCTTTTAAGTTTGTTGAAAGGAACAACTCCCTCCTTGTACGAGAAGCGCTAGAATCTATCTAACCAAGCCCATGTATACGTGTGTATGCTTCCGATATTCCTTCCTGTAGGCCGTGTGTTTCGTCAACCCGACCCATAGCTCTATGTATATGCGAAATATATGCGTGAAGAAGATGCCGTCCAAACCCGCCAGAATCGTCCAATCGTAAAATTTTGTATCGTATGCGGCAAGGCGAATGGAATGTCTTTATGTCCAGAACGGTACACTAGAGGTACCCTTTGTTGTCGAACGATAGCATACCCGCTGTATATACCGGCGTGGTCGAAAACATTTGTGAGAAGCATTTTGTTGTTGTAGGAGTCGAGACTCCTGTTTTTGTGTCTGGTGGGGGTTTGCATGGGTGATTGGTAGGTTGACTAGTCTTGTCCAAAGGACACCCGTAATCCGATAGAACGATTTTCGTTTGCTGTATGATGTTGCCTTTCTCGGAAGTACTCGCTGCTGCCCCAGATGGTTCGTATCCGCGATCGTTGTGCTTGCTAGTAATGTGGCTCATGGAACAGCTCCTCCTCACTTATGGTCCGCCCCGGCGTAATCATGCCCTCAGGCTCTTCGTCGAATACCCCTAGCTTTTCTAAGCTTACCACAATACGGTCGACATCATTGTCAACCACAAACTCATTCATCAAACTCGCCTTCTCCCAATCTTCACTGCTCTCCCAACTCTGCCGCCAGTTTTCATCTTCGTCAGCCTCATCTTCGTTGCCATGGTCGTCTTCCCAGAGATCCTGCTCAACTCCGCTTAAGAACTCCCATGTGCTGGCAAGTATCTCCTCCGTTGGCAGGAAGTAGTTGAGTGACTCGCCGTCTTGGCCCGTCCAGTCACCCCAAGCTTCTAGGATCTCGAGACTCGGGAAGTGTGTGAGGAGTGGGTGAGCCCATGTGCGGACAAGGGCCTCTTCGAGATCAGGGTCGACGAGATCGGATGTGGAGTGGACGGAATTCGAAGATGATGCGTCAGTAGAGGATGTGAGAGCATCGCTAACGGGCCTGGCGAGAGCAGAATCGGGGCGCGATGTAGCGAGATGTTTCAGGCGTGGAAAGAGCGGCATTATTGATGTGGACTGGCCGGAGACGGCGAGACTAGACCTTGCGGACGAGGTTCCTTCGTACGGAGAACAGGATACATCGCGATTCGCACGTAGGAGCTCTTCGAGAGACGAGAGGCTTGGGTTGGATTCGCCATTGATCAAGATCTGAGGAACTGTATTTGGAACCGGTAAGGCCGGGAGCTGCGAGGGAATCTTGAGTCGTATTACCTCTAACTCGGTGCAATGCTGTCCTAGACTTAGTAGCGCCGTGTACTCAAGGGATTTTGTTGTAGCTGGATGAAGCTCCAGGTTCAAGATGCGCAGATGAGGGAGCGCTCTGCAAAAGGCGTCAAATTCATCGCTAGAAATTGACGAGCCATCAATTGCGGAAGGGTCTGCGGCAAGAAAATTGATGTCTTCGAGTCTGGGACAGAACTTTGTAAGCTCAACGAGGCTTTGACCTGTCAGCCTGGGCAATAATGAGTACGATGGAAAGTCGACTGCCATCATGGCGATCCCGATCCGGAGCGTTCGCAGATGAGGACAGTGTGATAGCTGTGCTAGCAAGTCGTCGAAGATGCTGTAGTCCGACTCCTGGACAGGCTGATTTGGTATTCGAGCAATGTCAAATTGGAGCTCTTCGATGAAGCGTAGATGGGTAGGTAGAGTAAGAGCAACTTCAGGGTAGCACATGATCCACGCACGCTTCAGCGTAGAGAACAACGTCGGCAGCGCATTGGGTCCCGAGAGTAGTGGCAGCAGAGTAAGGCCGGGATCGAGGTCGATTTCGAGACCCTCCAAGCCCACGCGTTGACTGAGCTTGTCAAAGAGCGCGTCTTTGTCCGTCAGGTTCGCTGACTTGACCTCAATAGTCTTAATGCTAGGCCTTGCGTCCAAATGGTCGAACAATGCGCTGACGTGTACGGGATCGTCTTCCGGTATCGTGTCCTGTCCAATACGGAGGCTCTTGAGGCTTTTGCAAGGGTTCTGTCCCGGTCAACGCTGCTATGAGTCGGGGAAACGGTCGACTCACAAGCAGCGCGGGAAGCACGACCTCGGAGAAGTAGTTGGAGTCCCCGCTCTGGAAACCCGATATCTCCAAGTGTTCAAGCCCAGCATGTACCATACCCGCGAAATGGATGCCATGCCTCATTACATCCACTTCAAGCTCCAAGCGCTTCAAACTCGGCCAAGCCAACCCCTCCAAGTACTCGAGCGAATCGGTGCTCCCGGGCGGCGGGCTCAGTGCGAAGACACGCTGCACCTTGTTGGCATAGTACTGTCTTCGCTCGATGGACATCTCTTTGAGTGCGGGGAGGTGTGGGTATCTTCGCCATAGAATGGACGTTCCTGCATCCGCCCAAAGCCTGTTGACAAGGATCGACGGCACCAAGGTTGGTCTAAACTCCAAAAATTCGACAGGCTGATCTGGGCCATACTGACGCCTGTCTTTGTACTTCATATCGGACAGGTGGTGCAGTATGTTCGACACCACGTGTCTGTTAATCAATGCTGTTTCTGCGGCCATGCTGACGGGTAGCGGGGAGGCTGCGTTGAGAACGCGGAAAGCTAAGGAACAGGCAATGATAACCAAAAGAACGACAATAAGAAACAAGAAAGAGAAAGCGAAGATGTTGGTATCGAAGACCGATGTGATTACCTGCAGGTCGCGCAGAACCTGAATATGACGATAAACTACCCATACGCAATGCGAGCAGGGGTCAGCGGAGGCGGGCGGAATCGCCAGGGGGCATCCATTGAGCCTGAGAGCCTCAGACCCTGTCGTTGCTCTTTTGCAACCGTTTCGCACGGCCGACAGGAATACCGGCGGCTCTGCATGTGCTGAGCAACACTGAGAGGCCCATGGCTATATAGGGTCTCAAGTTGCATAGTGTCGGGGTGGCTGGCGCAAGGCTCGGCTTAGTAACTGCTTTAGCGGCCAGCCTTACGCCAGACAACCACCAGCTGCAACGGCTTTTGGCGAATACAAGGCTGACAACATCTGGACTGGTATTAGAACCAGTGGCAGACCCGACTGCCGTAGAGACATGTTTTCATGGCATCATCGTGCCTGTGCGACATCCCAGCCGCCGTTAAAAGATCGCGATCCTTCCCTCGAGATAGTGCTTACTGCGCCTCGTAGGATACCTCATAAGTAGAACCAAGACGAAACGCGTTGCTAAAGCTTCGACAACCACCTCACGATGGTCCATCTCATCCTTACAGGCGCAACCGGCCTCGTCGGCTCTGGCGTGCTCCATCAGATGCTCGTCCATGATGGCGTCTCTCGCATCTCGATCCTCAGCCGGCGGCCGGTCAAGATGGCGGAGGGACACGAGGACAAAGTCAACGTTATCATACACGAGGACTTTGAGCTGTACGATCAGGCTCTGCTAGAACAGCTCAAGGACGCTCATGGATGCATTTGGGCTTTGGGGGTCTCGCAGAACGCTGTCGATAAGGAGTTCGCCATCCATCCCAAGTCGCGGCGAAGGGCTGGTGCTAATGGCGGTGATGCAGCAAATACGTCGAGATAACAGAACGCTACCCCGCCGCTGCCGCGAAGGCGTTCTCGACGCTCCACCCCGAATCGCCGTTCACGTTCGTCCACGTCTCCGGCGAAGGCGCGACGCAGACCCCCGGTATGTTGACCGCCCAATACGGTCGCGTCAAAGGACGGGTAGAACAGGCGCTCTTTGACTTCGGCAAGGCGAACCCAAACTTCAAGGTATACAACGTACGACCGGGCGTCGTCGACTGGAGGCACCATCCCGAGATACATCCGTTCGCACCAGTTGGAAGTCTTCCGGCGTACAGGAAGGTACTGTTGGGGCCGATTGGAATGTGGAAGAACATGATGACGCCCACGAAGCCGATGGGGAAGATATTCACGGAGCTGGCTCTGAGCCAGGGCAAGCCGCTGGACGGGAACGACATTCAGATGGAGGGGCGCTTGCTTCCCAACGTTGCCATCAGGCGGTTGGCTGGCATCTAATCGCGCATCTTGATGTGCCCGGCGTTGGGCGGCGGCGGGACACCAACGCGCGGGGCATTTTGCATTTTCGAGCTGGTGGTGTCTCTGACTGCTCCCAGTGAGCTATACTGTCTGCTATATTCTAGTATCTATCTCTGTTCCGTTGAATTGTTTATCTTTCCTATACTTCTCCACATCCTTCAAAGTTTATGCAAGACATTGCACATTGCACGTGCCAGCGTGGACATGACATAGTTGCCGACCCAGTGGCACTAGTGGGGTTTCGCGTTCAAGGATGTCAAGACGCGTCCACACAGCATTTCCCTTCCTCAACACACCTGCCCGCCGTTGCCCCTCTGACTTGATCGCGTAACTTGTCAGCCTATCTTGCACGTCTCCAACTTGAACTCGGCCACTTCTCTTAGCATTCACCATGGACGAAGATGCTTTACCTACCTCGTCGCACGCGACCACGATCCCCAGTTCTCCACCGCTTGACCCCCGCTATCGCGCATTCTCCCCAACCTCGAGCGAACCGCCACTCTTCTCCAGCGACGGCCCTCTCGATGCCGAAGATTTCACCAACTATCAGTCGCCGCGGTTCAAGCGCAAGCGCGCCGGTCCGTGGTATGAGCAAGAGTTCGGCCGAATCTTGGGCGCAAAGAAGACGAAGCTCTCGCGTAACTTCGACTCGGGAGTCTTCATGATGAGCGACGGAAGCTTCGGCAGCGATGGGTTCAACGATTTGCCGAGCAGTGCCGCCCCGCAGGCCCGGGAGGAGACGAGAGCGGAGCGCATCGCGCGCGAGACAGAGGGGATGAGGCAAGAAGAGGTCGCCATGTACCGCAAGGTCCACGACCTGGTCGAGGGCGGAAATACCAGCTACGATCTTAGCGCGATGAAGCTCCGAGACGGCGATCTCTGCAATCTGCGCCTAATCACTACAATCATCCGAGCGCCCCTGGACGCTGGAGTCGACGTCCCCGCCGAAGGCCAGTACCGCTCCATGATCCCGCGGATTCTCCTCAATCTCGAACGCAATAACCTGTCAAGCCTCGAACCCACCCTCTTCGACCTGCAGCACCTCACCTCGCTCAACCTCAGCGTGAACCAGATCAAAGAGCTGCCGCCTCAGATCGCAAAGTTGACCAACCTGGAAACACTGAACTTGTGTTTCAATCAGCTACAGTGGCTTCCCTGCGAGATTCTGGCAATGTTCCAGCCCACATCCGACAACCACTTAGTGCTGAGTCAGTTTGGGAACCCGGTGGATGATCTCACCTGCGATACCAACATGATGAGGTTTTACAGAAGCACCTCGAAGAATGGCTTCAGAGCTATATATACACAACTTGATCTTCAACACAATATTGCCCTCGCTTACTCTTTGCTTTCAAGACACGAGGACACAAAGGGCCTGGTCTGGCTTATCAGGTCTTGGGAAACCCGCCTCGAAGATTACAAATCTCCTTCGCACCACCGCTTCTGTCCTTCAACCCCAGTCACAGCATGGCAAGACAACAGCGATCTCCGAACCAGGTTCATTGGAGCGACACCACCCTCATATTTTGACACAAAAGGCAATATGCTCCCAGGTTCGCCTGTCGCCTCAACATCTGAGGTTATCATCAAGACCCACCGCGGCGCATGGGGTATGCCTGTGAATTTGTTCACTCTGCCTTCGAAAACGAGGACGCCTTCCCTTGTGAACATGACAATACAAAAGCTTCTAGAAATCGCAACCCCTGCCGAGATTCGACAAACTGCGGTCGAAGACTTAAACAGGAGTATTCCTCAGCCAATCGAGAGGCTTCTACGCCGTGCTGAGGGCAACTTTGGGGGCAATGCCGACTACAACGGCCTTGTTGAGTGCCACGTGTGCGGCGAGCCTTACTTGGTGCCTGCGGCAGAGTGGTTCGAGGTCTGGAGCCCCGGGAAACGACATTGTGTGCGGATAAGGGTACAGGTGTGCTCTTGGGCGTGCGTGCCAGATGAGATCGCGATGCAGCCGCAAAAGGTGCTGGACGTGGATGCGATGGATGAGTAAGACATGGGTACTGAGTTCAGCCGTCTGCATAAGGTGTATGAAGCTGAACTACTTGTAAAACAGGGGCTTAGCGTCGCCCGGATCTTCGTTGCAGCTTCACACGGCGTTCACACAATGCGGTGAGGAATTGTTTTGCTGAGCGTTACTGACGGCTTGTTCACATCACTCGCAAGCAAGTCGCATGCACAAACATTCACTGTGGAATACGTTTAATTTATCTCGAGCTGAGAGCAGCTTCATTCATTCGAGTCCATACCAACCATCCCTTGCTTGTTCCATCAAACCCCTTTGTCTAAGTCCGCATCCAGAACCCACTCCAAGGCTTCCAAGGCATCTCACTAGCTCCACAAGTACACTTTCTCTTCTTCCCTCCAAAACCCCAATACACCACTTCCTCATTATTCCCCGATATTGGCGCTGTAGAAGTAACAACAGCGCGGTGGGAAAGTCCGCAGCCGGTGCACACGGATACATACGGTAAAGGCTCATCATCACTACTACTACGTGCAGAGGGAGACGGTCTTACCTCGAATCCTGAAGTAGCGCATTGTGTGAGATTTGAAGGAACTGAGCATTGTGGGCAGCAGATGTGGTTGCAGTCTGTACACTTGAGTACACCAAGAGGATGCTCGCCGTCTAGCAACACGGTGGTGTTAATATCTTCGCAGACATGGCACGTCCAGCGTGTTAGTATACTGCTTTGCTGGCAACGGGGTGTTTTGCGAAGACGATCCTGTTGTTGAGCACGGAGTTGTTCTGCTTTTGCGAATGAGGGTTTGTGGATTCGGGACTTGGTGGTGGAGGAGATCGAGGAGCAGCTGCAGATTAGAAGGCGTGCGACTTTCTCGAGGATGAGGTGGGAGAGGGGTGTTTTGATGGGCGTGATGGAGTGGCTGCGTTTGAGCTTTGGTTTGGGGCTACCAAGGATAGGCATGATGCTATTGGGGAGGGGGGTTGGGGGGTTGCTTGGTAGCTAATTTCGTTGGCGTGTAAGAATGGTTTGACTAGATGTACATGGAGGGAACGCGGGTGCAGATGATGATATACTGGATGAGGTGGTGTTGTGCGCAAGGGATGGGAGAGAGAAGATTATGTTGTGTATGCATATCGCAGGAAGGTATATACTAAGGGGTTTCGTATTCTAAGAGGCTGTAAGAAGAGATCGAAATTGTGTAGTGTGTGCTAGAAGAAGTATTGAAGGGAGACTACAAAGTGGGACAACATGTTAAGTTCTGGACAGTTGTTGTGCGTAACTTAGTGCTACCACACTGTATGATCAAATGCTAGGTCAATTCGGACTTATTTTTCTTCTTGCACCACTAGTTATGATACATGCTTGTATAGACACATGGTAGCATGAAGCGAGTAAAGTGGTATGTGAATATAAACATCGAAAGAACGTATCTACCGCTATCAAAGTGCATATCGTAACATCGAGTATGTAGGTGCATAGACGTTATGCCGTCTCAGCAGCGATCTAATACTCACTGCCAGATCAAACTGATCTTCTTCCACCATGGGCCCACCACCGTCTTTCCAGGCCTTTCGTCGGCCAACACCTGCACAAGCCCCGTTTGCATATCCACATCCTCTGGAGCATAACCCCACCCTTCACTCCAGTACGTAATCCGATGCCCAAAGTAGATGCCCAGGAATATCGGGATGCCCACGTATGCCGTAAAGAAGCTCGAAATGTTCCAATTCTCGGCCCAAAACACATTGAACCCGTTGATAAGACAGAGAAAAGAAAACGCGACAATGGTTAACCACGCGCCGTATCTGCCAAACATGTTCTTGTAGGGGAGATCGGTGATGTTTTGTACTTCGCGCGCTTTGCGGAATCGGAGATAGATGATGCCGCAGCAGATCCACGAGATGAAGCCGGATGTATTGGTTAGATTGACGAACCAGTTGAAGACTACAGAGCCGCTGGACGCAACGTTGAGGTAGGCGAGGGCGCAGAAGAGGGAGGAGGCGATAACGGCGGGGTAGGGAACGCCGCTCTTGGTGCAGGTCTTGAAGATGCGGGGTGCGTTGCCCGACAGGGCGAGCGAGTATAGAGATCGAGAGGACAGGTACAAGAACGAATTTCCCGAGGACCATGCGCTGAGAATGATACCGCCGTTGATAATGGAGTCGAGAACGGGAATACCAGCGTTCTTAATGCCGACCACGAAGGCAGAAGCGCCTGCGCCTTTATCACCTGAAGTGAGTGCTGGGTCGTTGGATGGGCAAGTCACGCCAATGGCCAACACGCTGCCGATGTAGAAGAAGACGAGACGGTAGACGTATCGTCGCGCAGCGATGGGTAAGTTCCTTCTTGGGCTCTCCATTTCTCCTCCAGTCGCGATGAGGAGCTCAGGGGCGAAGGCAAACGGAAAGGCAGAGAGCACTAGTGTCGATAGTAGCGCCAGGAAACGCCCCGTATTTCCTTCCTCCAGGTATTTATTCGCCGCTCCCGGGTTCTTCCAATAGCGGAATCCGAGACGATCGTGGTCCGGACCTCCGCCCCAAAAGAGAATGAAAGAGAGTATGAGGAGACCAGTCATCATGATGACCTTTGTGCCGGCGAACCAGAACTCCGTCTCGCCATAGTATTTGACCGGGAGTGCGTTGAGTCCGACAATAACAACGATCATAAGCGTGATCCACACGGCGATATTGATAGGTGGGTTCCAGTATTCGATGACAAGACCAGCTGCCGTGATTTCGTAGGGTACCAGTATACCGAGGGAGTAGAAGTAGAGCCAACCAAGCGCAAAACCCATCGATTTTGAGACATATCGGTAGCCAAAGAGGTTCATGGACGAGCCTGGTGTTGGGCAGTATGCAGCGACTTCTACGATGCAGGAAACGACGCAGAAGATGAGCAATGACATGAAGATATAGCTGCCGAGAATGAAAGCAGGGCCGCCGCGAGAGAGGGTTTGACCGCTACCGACGAAGAGACCTGTACCGATGGTGCCGCCGAGGGCAATCATTTGCGCGTGTCTGGAAAAACCCGTTAATAATTACCTAGTAAGACCATTTGGTAAGCTTACCTTGACTTCAAACCTCTCTGCGTGGTTTCAAATCGGTCGTCGAAGAGTTCGCCCTGGAGCACTTCTGGAGCGAGCGCAGAGCTCCTCCGTCGTGTCGCCGAGACTTTGGTTTCTCCATATCCCATGTCTTTCTCGCCCATGGGCTCGTTTGGGGAACCCTTTCCAGACATGTTGTCTTGATGTGTCCACACTTGTCGCGGGAGAAGAGGCAGGCGTGTGATTCAATTTTAAAGAACCAAAGGCACCCCAACCTTTTGTACACAGCATGGCACGCGATCGGACACCAAGATCTACTTGGCGCATCGATCACAGGCCTAGGTCCCTAACACCGCGTTGCATCTCGGTCGTGTTAGGAATGTGAGCGACAGGGTTCCTGATCCCATTGCTTCGAGATAAGCCGAGAAGTCTTAGCGGGTGATAAGCATGTATCTACACCGGTCGTAGAACGCAAAGGGCCTTTAGCGGCCCTATTAAGAGAGGCGGCTCTAATAAGAGTGGCGGCTTTAATAAGAGTGGCGGCTTGTTCGAGTCTAGAGTGTAGTAGTTCGTGCGCCTGCACGATGCGGGCTTCATGGTGGATTGGTTCGTCTGTCGATGCGTGTAACCCAGGTGTTCGGATGACGTCAACGGTCCCTTCGTGTGAGGGTTGGGGGTTACCATGCCGCTCTCATCTCCGAACTGTTCTCCCCACGATGTAGATAACAGCAGAAACTTCCATTGGATGTCCAGTCAGATGTCGTGTACTTATCCGAAGCTTGACAGGGTTTAGCGCGGGCTTAGTAGATCGACCACTTGGCAGATCTGTGCGTCGTCTCAACCGCCCTTAGTGGCTCGGGTCTCTTTCCTACAGTACACTCCACAGCATCCGGTTTTGTCTATCCACCGCCCCGATCCGCACGACACTCCAACCTGATCTTACAGCGGAAGAGTGCAGAATCACGCTGTGCCTCGAGACGATCCCTAAGTGCGCCCGCGGTATAATTGCCACCCGACAAACCCCACGATAACCTGATACCTTTGCTTCCAACAATCGGGCCTACTGCGGTGCAAGCCGAATTATGAAACAAATTCCACAACATGAAGAGATAGCTGAGAGACTGAAATGACGTATTCACACGTTCGACCTTCGCAGACTTATCTGGCTCACGTGGACATGTTGGGGAAGATTCGCCCGCATCTCTTCAAAACCAGCATAAACGCGGCGCGTAGAACTTACTAACGGGCCTTTTCAGAAACCGGGCCCTTCGGTTTGTCCCTGCAGTAGCGAATTAAGTCAGAGCCGCAAGCGTTTGACCTGCTACCCTCTCATGTGCAACGACCAAGAGCTTGGGAAGAGACAAGCTCGACACACCTGGAGACGGCAGCTTACAGTAAGATCAAAGCAATCAACGCTTTTGGTATAAAATCTATTTTCCTTTGACCTCATCATTACCATTAAAGTCGTTACAGGCCCTGCCTCTCATCAATCTTTTCCAGACCCCCCGTACTCGGCCGACTACTCTCTCCTGCGCTCATTCCCCTTTCTCTCGCACGCTCCATACTCCTCGCCCTTGGCGTGACACTCGTCGGCAACTCAATAAGCCCGGTGTATTCCCCATCCAACTCCAGCGGATCCACAAGCCCCTCCTTCTGTCCGGGCACCGGCTCGTGAATGATCCGATGCATCGAACTACTCTCGTCCTCTTCCCGCTCCACAACGACGCTGAGCACATGTCCCCTCTTCTTTTTCAACACCCCAGTCATCCGTTCTTCCATACCACCGCGCGGACTTAGCGGGCTCACGGGAGATTCGCCGCCGCTGCCCTGCCTTCGAGCCGTACTTCGCCCTCTTCCGCCCCAGCTTCGGCGCCGGCCAACGGCAGTAGGTAGAACAGCTGTGTCTATGCTTGCACGCCATACGGTTTCTGGGACGCCGGCCGCGGCCTTGGCGAGCGCAAGATCTTTCTTCAATCGCCGAATGTAGACGTAGATTGTGATTATAATGGCGGAGGCGAAGACGGACACGCAGACGGATATTCCTGCTTTGGCGGCGGGGGAAAGTTGGCGATCTGGTGGGAGGAGGGCGAGTGGGGTGTCTGTTGGTTGAGGTACGGTGGTCGTTGAGGGCGATGGGGTGGGATATGAACTGCTTGTGGGGTTCGGAATCGGCGCGGATAGCGTTGTGGGACCTGAACGCGAAGGTGAGCTTGTCGTTGGTGTATTTGAGCTGAAGCTCAGAGTGCTCGATGAGTTTGCTGTACTTGATGGCATCGAACTTTGTCCATCGCCGTCGCCGTCGCCATCGCCATCACCATCCCTTTCAGCCCCTCCGCCAGCCGCCCTACAAGCCTTCTCCATCTTCCCCCTCGCATCCTTAATTTCTCCCTCATCACACTCCTTCTTCACACAAGCGTCCGCTTTACCCAATATATTACCTTTCGAGCAGTGGCATTCGAAGTCAATTTCGGAATTGCAGCCGTCACTTATGAGAGTGTTGATGTAACAGCTGAGTGCGCAAGAGGGGATTTGAAGGTCGGCGAAAGAGCTTGAGCTTTGGCGGCGAACGGCTGCGGGCGTCTCGAAGAGCTGGAGTAAAGAGGGTTCGAGGTGGATTGGTGGAATGTCGTTCGCATCGAGGAAGGATGAAGAGGACGAGAGGAGGGGTCGTGAGTACGGTATTGAGAATGCTTGTGCGATGATGCATGTGAGCGCGACTAACGGTGTTGGTTGCGAGAGTCTCATGGCTGTATCCTTCTGCCCCGAGATCTTGATATGGATACGGAAGTGAGCGAGAAATTGTGACGAGCGTGATGGACATGAAGTCTGCCACCAACGAACTGAACGAAGGAGCGCCTGCGACCTAGGCTTGTGAGAAGAAACGGATTGCAACCGATACCTGACTTTTCGCTCTACCTGCAGGAAGGCGAACACCTCTCTTGCGCAAGAAAATTGGGTAGGACAAAGATGTCAGATGTTCTGTCCGCCATTGCTCTCAATCCATCTGACCTCTCCAATGCTCGAGTTTCTCATAATTCCCACCCGAATTGCCGATGTTGCAGCTCGCATTATGCCCATTCCGGCAGAAGCAGGTTGAGGTTTATGGCGTTTCGCTTCCTGAGACGGTTAGGCTGCGCGGCGCTTATTGGACAAGTTTTCAAGCGGGCGAATCGGGAGCCGGCTTGCGCCTGGGTTGTGCATATCTGATTACGCGGAGACTAGTTGCGTTGGAGATGGTGGTGAGGCGGGCGAAGAACGGGTTTGAGTGCGAGGAGGTGGGTGATGGTGGCGTCACGATTCGTGTTATGGTATGAAGCGGCCTTCGGTAGTCTCCCGCTAGGCGACCCAACGCGCTCAGATTCCCTTCCTCCAAGCGCCCGCGTTACTACGACTCATCTGCTAGTATATCCCTTCCACGGTGTACCAACTTGAAGAAATGGTAGTCATTGTATCGCGCCAGTATACATGGCTCCCAATCCTTTCTATATCACCCCTGTACTCTACTTGGAGAACGTGACCCTTCCAGATTTAGCGGTAGATTCTCCGCTCTCATGGTTCATTCGCGTCCGATCTCGCCAACGTGGAGACGGTCCGAGTCAGCATTCGAGCAATTCCTTCAACAACGGAAATGTAACTTGTAGATCTTGTGGTATATGGCGGTTGATTGATGTGTGCATGTGCGGACTGAGAAGCCTTGATCGCGAAGGGTCTACGGGAAGGACGAAAGTAGCGATGCTGGCGGAAGGTGCTCAGATGCAATCTGCGGGAACTGAAGCGTCGGGGGAAGAATTTGATATCATGAAGCCTATCTATGTGCTGAAAACCGTGCGTTCCGTGTGCTCCGTGCCCGCATCTTGGTGTTGACCTGAAGCCATGTCAGTGTTGCGTCCTTAGCCTACTGCTTCGAAGCGCGCAGTTTTACACACAACGCTGCAACACAAGACGATGGCAGTTATAGATGCTCTCCAAAAGAATCAAGACTAAAGGCAAGCTCGCCGAGGACGAGTTGTAGCATCTGCAGGGGAATTTCAGCAAGACTTGCACCATTGCGTCCTAGGGTTCCTGTACAAGCCTTTGCGAGCGGAATATGATACGGGTAGAGAGGATAGCACTAATCTCATGTGTAATGTAATCGTCGGCTTGAAGTGTTGGGAGTTAATCATGGTCCTGGAGTATCTTTAATGATTTACAATCTGCATTCTGCAGGTGCAGATGCATAGATTATGGAAGCGTCCACGTGGTGGAAAAGAATTCAACACTCCTACCGAGGAAACGAAATTGTACCACTCTTTTCAATTCGGTGCACGATACACAACATAGCAGACACGATGTTAGAGCAGCACGTCGTAACATACACTAGCCAACTGGTGACAGTCACTTCAGGGCTCTTCCGCAAGTCTACAGCTAGAGCTCATTGAAAAGAAATGCATTTTAGAAGAGCTAGTTGATTGAAGCCTGACTAGAGTGAGAGTGTTTGGGTCAAGTCTCGATTCCAGGACCCCCGTGGCGCGCTCGGGCCGTCAGTGGCGGCGCCAGATCAATCTGCCTGCGCCTTGTGAAATGAGACTCGGTCATATGTCATTTACGGCCGCATCTATCGAGCTTTGCTGTCGTCAAGGAACCTTCCGGCGTCCAATCAGAAGACAGGATCAGTCAGCCCCTACCTGCCTCGACGCCCTTCACCTGAACTCCATCTTCGACACCCTTCCGCCGTCGTCCATAGCCTCTGTCGCCAAGTCCTTTGATCCAGACTAGCGCGTGTGATCCAGCGTCCGTTTCTGTCAGACCCAAGGCATATAAATGCCGGCTTGCCTCATGCTTTTGCCCCCCAGGATTGGGATCTTTAGGTCGCTCCTCCTAGGGTTTCTTTGTTCTTTGGGCGTTTTCATTTTTTCCAGCTGCCCCCTAGTGTCGGGCTTGCAGAGTTTCATGAATCTCTTGCAGGTACTTGAGTCAGCTCTCATTGCACAACGAGAGGTCTCGGTTCTTGTTGACCGCTTCGGTTGGTCACCGGCTCAATTTTTGGTCTCACTATTCTCATCTTTTTCGTTGAGTATCTCAGCTTACGCCGAGTGCTTGAAGAAGAAGCTCGTATCTCTTGTATATGTGTGGTCGTTACTGTGTGGATGGTGCTTTGTTTTGGTATTTTCGCCCTTTGTGAAGCCGTGAGAACGCGTGCGAGATGCTCCTCAATTGCGACACTTGCGAACACACGCATGCGCGTAGCGATTGAACGCACAATCGATACTCCACCACTAAGAATGCCTACTTTAAAGCATTCGTGGGCTCGAAGCTAGGCACTGACTCCTTCTCATACGGGTAATCCACACCTCGATTGCGAAGGACTCTCAGCCTTCTTCTGCTGCCTAGATGTCTCTCTGTAAAGCCATGTGTAATCTGCTTCCTCGATTTTGAGTGTCCAGAATGTCTGCTCCTTCAATATATTTGCACTGTCACCTGCTCCACCTCCAACCCCTCTTGTCCACATACTCGTCACCTCGCGTACCCCACCATGATTCCGTCGGGTTACTTCCTTAAACCACCTTCCCGAAGCTTCTACAACCGCTTGATCACGCCATATACGCGCTAGCAGCGGACTCCCATCCCGAACCTTCACCCAGCAACAGCCTGCTGAGTAACACCCTCGCTTAGCGCCACTAGTATCATTCCCCTTCATAAAAGCCTTGCCCTCCCACGTAACTTCCATCTCCACACAAATCCTCACACTCAAGGTCGGAAAAACCGGTCTTGCCTGGGGTTCCTCAGGGGTGCACTCCGGTGCGAGGGGCTCGCGCATTGCACAAAGCGCTTGGAATCGGTCTCGGCTGTGAACCATCAGGACCCATTTTTGAAACAAATTTCGTGGGACGAGCAAGTTGGGCGATATAATTCAATCTTTGTACCATTGCCTCGATGAGGAGTACTCCGAGAGGTGGTGACGCTCCTATTGCACTACCTGGAGTTGTCGTCGGCAATTTTTTCGTTAAGTTCATTGGCTTTGGTCAGTGGCTTGAAGAAGAAACTAGTTCGATTGGGGTGTTCGTTCATCCCGTCGTTGTTCTCAAAGTTCTATCCCGAGTTGTCTCCAAAACCCCACGACGGCTCACTCACCGTAGCTGCCACGTGCTACCAGACGCAAGCTCCCTTCACCTTCACCTCGACCTACTTGTGGTGAGCGGCGGCAGGCCGCCGCCGCCGCCCACCCATAAGACTTGAACCACAGTAGCTCTCTCTCCTCTCCCAACACAAACAACATGGACGACTTCATAAGCCGCTTAACGACCAGATACGTCGCCGTCGTCCACTCGGACGGCGGCGTCCACATCTTAACAGCGCCGGTCAGGCGCCCAGCACCAACGCCTGCCGCGGGAGTGCCGCCGCCGCCGCCCATCGACCTGTAAGTCTGATCCAAAATGGGTGCTTTGTAATTGATGGAGCTGACAAAGTGGTTGTAGCAACGCCCTCGACGCCCGCCTCGCCGCAGAGGCTGAGGCCCGCCGCTGGGGTGAGTATCCTCCCCTCCCTCTCATCTTCGAACGTACAAGCTCCGCAGCTCGATGAACACAAGACAACAAGACCACGAAGGGATGGAAGATGATGGCTGACTGAGACTTGCAGCGAACCGTTTCCGCTCCCGGGTCACTGCCATATGGCATACCCATTGGCCTTTTCGTTAGGCAAACCCTGTAAGTATACTTTTTTCTTTACCTTCATATGCCCGTTTTCCTTTTCGTAGAGTATCTTGGCTATAGATAGTTGTTTGAAGAAGATATTTTGTAAAAGTGATCCACTTATCCTTCAACTCCGTTTACAAACATGCCCGCCTATGATTCCCGTGAACCGAAGATGGAGAGCCAGTGCCAGTGTGACTCTCCTGTCTCAAAGCTACGTGCTACTTCCCAAACTCTCCCTTCACCTTGACAAAGCAATGACGTCCCATGCAGACCCAGCAGCATTAAGTAACTCACCAAGACGTCTCCTCTCTCCCCGCCCTAAAGACCAACATCATACCAGTCTTCCTCGTCCGATTCGACCTCAACGCTGACCGTCCACGACCATAGTCCGACGCCGTACCAAGGCCGCCCCCGAAACCGCCGGTGGACACCACTGCTGAGTCGCCCTTCGACGCGTACGTACTTTGAAGGAGTCCTAATTGGACAGAAAGACACAATTAACAGTGGCTATCCAGTGCCGCCGTCCTCGAACTTAGTGGCAGCCTCCGGGCAATAAACGATCCTCTGGCGTAAGTCATTACCGACTCCTATAATATCAGTCCTTCCTCCATGAAACACAACAACCTCACCATCCGGCGACACTCGAAATACAAAAGTCCGCTGCCGCAATGACTACTATTCGGTGCCACCGCCAGCTCGATCTTGGCCGCCGCAGGGCCCGCTGTAACCTGGGTCTGGAGACTCCCGTGGCGTGAGTGAGACCTTAAGGCTGGTATCTTATGGATTCGCGAATGTATGTATATTAGTACACTCCGAAGTCCCAATCTACCGTTCGTGCGGTGTCGGCGCCGCTGGGTCCCTGGCGGCCCAGTGGCGGCATTCGCTACTGCGTTGAGCCCTTCCATTATCGTGTATATGACCCAATACCATTCTTTCAGATGTTCACAAATCAAGGGCGTGTGTAAAGAATCGGGCTAACTCTAACAGCAGATTGCCGTCCCTTGTCGCACCTCCTCGACGTGATCTTTTTTTTCACGAACGACACCCTGCGCACCAAGTTCATAAATAGCTTGTATAAATATTACAGCGGATAGTTACCGAATTCTCGTACAGTGTTATTCTATGAGATCTATATCCCAGCTTTCTCAGCTGCGAGAGGAAGAACACCAGGGAATATTACAGCATCCTTCATCAAGCTTGAAGCTCATCAAGCTTGAAGCGCAATGCAAGCTACAATGTAATGCTCACCAATTACAAGAATGTGACACCGTGATGTATTGACAAAGAGGAATCACATTCATCTACCGGAATCGCAACTATGCCACGGGTATCATCCCAAACCAACAATCTCCCAGAGTTCTCTCCACCCTGCTCAAGCCTACAAACAAGGGCACCACCACCCTCCCTTCCCCCGCCCGAAGCTAAACCCCTTACTATTTTTCTTCCCCGATTCCTCCTCCTCTTCCTCCCCTACAACCCTCAAGAAGACTTCATCAAGCGTAGTCGGAGACACAGAATAATACTCCAGACCAATCTCCTCCCTGCTTTCTTCAAGCATACGGATGAGGCCAGGGATACCACCTACGTCATGTGAGGTGGTGGGTTCGATGTGGTTTTGAACAACCTCTACCTCCTCGACGTTGGTCGACGAGAGTTTGGTTTCGTCATGGAGATGGTGGGATGGCGGTGTGTCCGAGGCGGCCGCCTTGAGAACCTTGAAGCGTAGTTGACCATGTCCACCATCGCGAGATCCCCACTTGTCCATTTCGACGCCTGGTATCCTTCTCCGCACCCAGTCCTTGACTGCATCCATCTCCTCCGTACTCGTGTCAGGCGCAGACTTCAGCACCAATTGTACCACCCAAGCATCACCATACTGCTCACCCAACTCTGCAACCGTCCCGAGCGCCAACATTTTCCTTTTCATAATACCCACTCTCGTAGCCAGCTTGTCAGCCTCCTCCATGGAATGCGTAGTGATAAGCAACGCACGTCCAGGCGCCGCAACACCTAACAGCGTCCTCCACATAATACGTTTCGCGGCCGCATCCATACCAGACGATGGTTCATCGAGAAGTAGAACAGAAGGGTTACCGATGAGTGCGATGCCGAGACTGAGCTTGCGCTTGTTGCCTCCGGAAAGCTTGGAAGCAAGACGGGTCTGGAAGCGAGATAAGCCGGTGGCGAGGAGAATGGCGTTGACGGAAGACGCAGGATCTTGCACACCACGGGCACGGGCATAGAAGTAGAGATGTTCCGTTACTGTCATGGTATCCATGGCGTCGAATTGGGGACAGACGCCGAGGTGGCCTCGTGCTGCTGCGCGCTTAGAGATGATAGAGATGTCCTCGATGAGAACGTCGCCGCCACCATTGATGCTTGTTGTAGGATGGATGTCTCCTCGAATCAAGGATATGGTTGATGATTTTCCAGCTCCGTTTGGCCCTAGAAGAGAAAAGACCTGTCCTCGTGGAATGCCGAAGGTCATGTCATTCACCGCATGGTTGGAACCAAACTCCTTATGCAAGTGCATAACGCGGAGGCTGTCGTTGCTCTGCTCGGTACGTGTGATTTCCCGAGCAACTGCGGGAGCAATCGTATCCATGGTATCCTCGTTGTGCCTCTGACGAGACTTAGAACGGTTGAAGATCGGAGGCCTGTATCCCGAGTCCCACCAAACCAGTGCGACAAAGAGCACGATAGCCTGTACGATCAGATATAG
>Ga0247733_1000209_pt1 | contig 63744 bp, 58 predicted proteins | sample UWRJL043104R2_FD_180932 | JGI IMG/M metagenome (GOLD analysis project Ga0247733, IMG submission 180932) | Plant litter microbial communities from Arlington Agricultural Research Station in Wisconsin, United States - UWRJ-L043-104R-2 | ecosystem: Environmental > Terrestrial > Plant litter >...
ACACTGATCCGCCATTAAAGTAGTGGAGCCGACTTCTCGAAATTGTCACCGTGTGGAACAACGCGACATGGAATAATGCCTGGCCCCCACATATCCACTCACGTGAAAATGCTTTGCCACGGCTGTGCTGACTCATGAATGTCCGCGAACTGGCCAGTTCATGACGTGCCTGCACGCAGCCATCGTTTGATGATGCGCAGATGAGTCACAAAACATACACCTAGATCGATCGAATATTCAGCTTCATTGCTTCTTACTTCCCGAAGAATCCGAGACTCTATAAGATTTCGATATCATTGGGTTGCACACGCTGAGCAAAGATCACGCAAGAACGAAATGAAAGAGGAAGAGCTATCGCTACTTGTGGCAGCCTTGTCAAAGAGAGAGTTCAAGTCAATTGAACCGCATCTTGTGCACCTGGACGAGTATCTCACTTTGCGGTCATACATCGACGGTTATACCCTCAGCCAAGCTGATTCGACAGTATGGGTTGCCGTTCGGGGTCACGCGGTCGCTCACGCCTTCTTGAAGAAATCAAGTCTTGTAAACCTGAGTCGCTGGTTTGCATTCATTGAGCAGTCACATCCGGAGCTTCAGCAGGAGTTTATTGTGAAGGACAAGGAGACAAAATCCAAGAGGGTTGCCAAAAGCAATAGTGGTGCTAGTTACAATATTGCTCTCCAAGATGCTGAGATGGGGAAAGTTGTCACCAGATTTTGCCCGGAACCATCGTATGTCTTTTTACTATACGCTTACCATTCACTCATGTTCGTCAAGTTTGTTGCTGAATTGACCCAGTGGCTATCTTCATGTAGGCCACGCAAAGGCTGCTTTGATGAACGATTACTTCGCCCACGACATGTACAGAGGCACTCTTATCTTCCGTTTCGACAATACGAACCCTAAAAAGGAGAAACAAGAATTCGAAGATTCCATCTCTGAAGACTTGGCTCTTCTGGGCATCAAACCAGACAAGATAAGCTACACCAGCGATCATTTCCAATTCCTCTACGAATGCTGCGTACGATTGATCAAAGCCGGAAACGCTTACGCAGACGATACTGATCAGAAGACTATGAGAGACGAGAGAATGATTGGAAAGGCGAGCGCGCGACGTGATAGGGCCGTCGAAGAGAATGTCCGGATTTTCGAAGACATGATGTCGGGAACCGATGAACGGAATTGCATTCGAGCCAAGATATCTGTGGACAATCCAAACAAGGCAATGAGGGATCCAGTCATCTACCGCAGCAATCCCGTGCCTCATGACCGTACTGGTACTCTGTGGAAGGCATATCCGACCTATGATTTCGCCTGTCCTCTCGTGGATTCCCTGGAGGGCGTAACCCATGCTCTCAGAAGTACTGAGTTTACGGACCGTAATGCACAATACCAGTGGTTTCTTGAGCACCTCAACCTTCGGAAGGTGCACATATGGGATTTTGGTCGCCTGAATCTCAAGCGAACGTTCTTGTCAAAGCGGAAGTTGGCCAAGCTGGTAGATGCTGGTCGAGTATGGGGCTGGGATGACCCTCGTATGCCGACAATTCGTGGTGTTGAAAGGAGAGGGATGACTATGCCAGCGTTACGAGAGTTTATTCTGAAGCAAGGTCCCAGCCGAAACGTCAACCTCATGGATTGGACAATCTTCTGGAGCACCAACAAAAAAGAAATTGATCCGGTTGCCCCTCGACATACCGCCATTGACCAACATGAGACTGTCAGAGCTACCATTGTGGGGCAAGGTCCATCTGAAGCATTTACAGAGGATAAGCCAAGACACAGCAAGAACGCCGCTTTGGGAACGAAAAAGGTGGTATACAGTCGTCATCTGATCCTTGAACAGGAGGACGCCAAGTCATTCAAGCAAGACGAGGAAATCACTCTTATGGCTTGGGGCAATGCAATCATTCGGAAGATCAATCGCCGCTCATCCGACCCTCATTCGCCCGTTATAGACGTTGAGGTTGAACTTCATCTCGAAGGTGATTTCAAGAAGACTGAGAAGAAGATTACATGGCTCTCTACTGAGGGACAAAGTCTCATTTCGGTCGCGCTGGTCGATTTTGATTATCTCATTACCAAGGATAAACTCCAAGATGATGATAATTTCGAAGACTTCTTGACCGAGACGACGGAGTTTAGGACTCAAGCGTTTTGTGATGGCAACTTAGCCAGTTGTGAGAAGGGTGATATCATTCAGCTGGAGCGGAAGGGCTATTACAGAGTTGATACGCCGTACAAGGATGGAGAGGCGGCGTTGCTATTCAACATCCCTACTGGGAAGACCAAATAAGCATCTCCCATGATGGAAGCATGAAGATACGTTTCATTGCATAGCCATTTCAGATAGCCCGTGTCAGTCACAATGGCAAATTAACGCTTCGAGATCATGTGTTCAGTGGCCACTGGTTTTTTGGGTATTTGCCGCCTGTCCTTTTGGGTAGCTACTATGTCGATTGGTAGTTGCGGGGGAATTGAAGCTAGTGGACCAGAGTCTTCGAGAAGGCGAAGACTAACACATGTTGGGCATAGTGCTTGAGATCGCAGCGGGTGAGAATACTTTCAAGCTTATTGATATACAATTATAATATATGGCCTTTTTGCCCGTAGAAGAGGATTACAGTCGTCATAAAATTTAGGATTGAAATACTAACACAATCATCCCGACTTTGCAACCATGTCACAGGGATTGGGTGTTAGCAAAGAGCGCTGAAGCGCCGTGTCATCCTGCGAACGGCATGCGCAACTTGGCGTCTTTCTCTCCATAGCCGCCGCTGTAGGCCTGCGGCCCCGACGGAACTTGGTTCGTTGATAGTAGTTTACATGTAGAGGTGAAACGCGAAAACGAATCAGCTGACGCCTAGCTTTAGCCTTGCCTTGCGAGTTACGCACGTTCTTGCCGCAACGATAGGAAGCAAGATCGAGTATGGTTGCAGTCTACCTGTCTCCACGCCATCGCATTTGAAAAAGCGCACATTCTTATACTCATCTGTTCTCAAATGTCGGACACCGCCTTCGCCTCCCTTACACCCGCGAATGCCCTCGCCAGACTAGCATTCAGCGATGTTTATGACGCCCTTACGGCTCAGTGCCATAGCAACCAGGCAGATGCCGCTCAAGCCAGCCTCCAGCGCATGCTTGTCAAGCCCGAGCAGATACACGACGACGAGATAGTTCGCCTTCGACGCGAGATGGAACGTCTCAAACAGGATACTAATCCGCCATTAAGGTAGTGGAGCTGACCTCCCGAAATTATCACAGTGTGGACTAAAACGCGACATGGGATGATGCCTGGGCCCATATATCCACTCACGTGATAACGCGCCCTTGCCGCGCCTAGATCCGCCGTGCTAAAGCCCACTAAAATTATCTCCCAATCACATAGAAGCCGTGAAGCCCTCCTCCCAGAGGTCCACACGACTTCAACCACTCCGCCCGCCTCGCGTCGAACCATGGCCCGGTAAGACTACTGTGTAAACCTTCGATTGCATCATCGGCGAGTGGTCGTGGCCTGTTTGCCCGTAGAAGAGGATTACAGTCATACAATTTAGGGTTGAAGTACTAACACAATCATCACGACTTTGCAACCATGTCACAGCGATTCTTCGCTCCTGCATGACGCTCACGGGTTGGCGAACTGGGAAAGGAACGCTAGCTGTTGGTGCTAAGCTGTACGTGACGGGCGGAAAAGTAAAGGAGTAACCTGAGGCAGTATGGACTCCATCTAGCTGTACAATTTGTTCTGTATCTGGAGCAAGTAACAAACAGCGCTCGGCGTCGTGACTCACTAGGGCCGGGGCCGGGGCTGGTGTCTGCGTGGCGGTCCGTTGGGGTGCGATTTGGGGGTTAGCAAAGAGCGCCGAAGCGCCGTGTCATCCACCGAACGGCATGCGCGACTTGGCGTCTTTCTCTCCATAGCCGCCGCTGCAGGCCTGCGGCTCCGACGGAACTTGGTTGGTTGATAGTAGTTTACATGTAGAGGTGACACGCGAAGGTGCTAGTGTAGTAACGAATCAGCTAACGCCCAGCTTTAGCATTGCTTTGTGAGTCACGCACGTTCTTGCCGCAACGATAGGCTAAGAAGGAAGGCCCTGAGGGCTTACTGCTGAGGTAGGAGGTGAGATGACTACTAGAGGAAGCAAGATCGAGTATAGTTGTAGTCTACCTGTCTCCACGCAATCGCATGTGAATAGGCGCACATTCTTATACTCATTGTTCTCAAATGTCGGGCACCGTCTTCGCCTCCCTTACACCCGCGAATGCCCTCGCCAGACTAGCATTCAGCGATGTCTACGACGCCCTCACGGCTCGGTGCCAGAACAACCAGGCAGATGCCGTTCAAGCCGGCCTCCGGCACATGTTTGTCAAGCCCGAGCAGATAAAAGACGACGAGATAATTCGCCTTCGACGCGAGATGGAACGTCCCAAACAGGACACTGATGGCGAAGCGAGCGAAACCCTTACCGAGCCAGATACCGACACTGAGGAGCAGCTTCAACAGCTCGGTATGATCTGGGTTGGCTGTTATCGGCTGGACTTGAAACTTAAGCCAGTCGTGCCGGAGAAGGGATGGACGGCGGGAAAGGGCCCCTGGGAAGGCTTGCTTATCGACCTGCTACTCTGCACCAGGCCTTTTGCAAAGACGCACAACATCGACCTCCGGAACCCCCATGCGCGGTTCAACTTCTTTCCTGAAAACAAGGGCCTCTATGTCGTGGGCTGCTCCAGGTCTCCGTCGGCGCAGCTTACGGTTAATGGCGACGCAGCCAAGCGGCCATATCACTTGAACCAGTACAGCATGAAGATCCTGCTCGACAAGCTCGAATACCAATTCCAGTGGACGGAGTTCGCTGCCAAAGACGAGTTCAGATCAGAACGCAGACAATATGTGACTCGCACTCTTCGCAGGCCGATGGATGCCGACACAGAGTTCGAGATGCCTACCCCACTCCGTAACAAGAGAACGATAGGCAGGTGGACACTGGGAGATGCTTTGGGTGCGGGCGGTCACGGAAGAGTGTTCTTCGCCTCGGATCAGTCAGCCAACGTGGCCGCCATTAAGGTAGTGGAGCGGACTTCCCGAAACTATCACAGTGTGGATAAAGATATCGAGATACTTCGGGAAGTAACTAATCTTGCACAAAATTCCGACGACGGTGAGCGAATTCTACGCATGACGGAGGTGATTCACTGCAACAGTGAGGAGTTCTCCTCCACGGCCTTTGACAATGTTGCCATTGTCCTAAAGCCGATAACGCCTAAAACTTTTTGCAACTTGGTGGGGACTCGGAGCAAGGGGTAAGCATCTCATCTTGACCTTGAGAAAACGGTTTAAGTGAACGTAGCTGACGCATAAGCTCGACAGAGGGTGCAAGGGCATGACGATAGAGGCGGCGACTGCATTCCGCTCTGCACTGCTCGGTGTCAAAGTCATACACAACGGACGCTGGCTGCACCGTGACCTGAAGCTGGCCAACATCGGCCTCATCGACAAGCCGCTCCGTTCCGTTCTGCTGGACATGGACACATCCCGCCACCTCCCGGAAGGTAGGTCATTACGGCCTGAGCCAGGCACGGTCGGCACGATCGGCTACCTCGCTCCCGAGCTCGAGCTGGAGGGCTACGACCACTCCATCGACATCTGGTCCATGGGCGTTATCTTGTTCGAGCTGACGTACAACTACCACCCGTGGAAGTACGCTATCAACCCGTGGCGCGACGGGCAGGACAACGAGGCGCTGCGCCCTTCCTTCGAGAAGAGTTATCAGAATGCCATCGACACAATGGATAGAGATTATCGCAGTGCGCGCGTGTCACCGGCCAAAGGCTACATACATCGTGAGTGTTCCATGTCGGCCTCTCGTGGCAGATGGACTGATCATATCTCGTCGCAGTTGGCGGGCTCTTTGTTGAGATGGTGAGATACCGCCGGGCAGCGAACAACCATGCGCAGCGCCCCGACATCGACGTGGTTCTTCAGCACCCAGCTTGGGGCCCATTACTACCTGATTCTCCGCAGGCGAAGAGACGACGATTGGAGCATGAAGATGGGGAGGTGTGAGCGAGCGTTGTTTCGAAGGTTGCCGGCTGGCATGTCATGGATGTGCCAGTCAGAGACTAGTGTAGTACTCTAGATACCGTATTCAGTACTTGTAGCAATTGAATTCCCATTTGTATTGTTAATGCCGCTGCTTTGCAACGTCGCTTGGGGTTGGATAGCCATGTTGGAGATTTGTGGTATGGACGGAAGAGGAATCCTGAGCGCTCGCGGTATTTATCCTACTTGCCGTTAGGATGGTTACGAAATCGCACTCATAGTTGATGAGGAGGATGGTTGCGAGATCGTACTCATAGTTGTTGGGTTGGTGCTGAATATACTGAACTAAGGATGAGATGATTGGTGCCCAACAAAGGGCACCAACAAAACGCGACACGTGACAACGCTCCCTTGCCGCGCCTGTGCTGACTCATGGATTTCCACCTCACCTCCCCACCTTTCCAATCTCTCCACGTACAATAGCCCCGCGACCTGGCCAGTTCATGACGTCCCTGTACGCACCCATCGCTAGTCATGACATCGCGACCAGACAGCACACCCGCTACTCCCAGGAAGAGCCAATATGAGCCTATTGTAAGCCTGCATCCTTTCGCATTGCGGCACATCGAACTAACAGCAGCGCGAACTTGCAGGACTACGACGTTGTTGCCACTCAAGGTGCCTACCTCATTCCTTGTATGCGTACACCGATATTCGAGCCAGCCTACGACGAGAAATTCGCCGCCACGCTCAAAATGGAACTTGATGCACTTATCTACGGACAGGAACTCAGGAGGGCCATGTATCATGATGCGGCCGACGAATGGCCAATGGGGCACACGCCACAAGAGGTTATAGACAAGCGCCAGGCCGAGTTGGACTTGTGGGACGAGCTCGCGGGGGTTACCTCTGACGAGAGCAGCGACAACGACGACGACGATAACAAAAACAAAGACAAAAGTGGTAGTGGTATTGTCGCTAGAGTCAGTCCGGGGAAACCTGTGGCAGCACCAGACCGGCCGCGGAGGCCACGCCAAGCAGACCGGCTCCCGTCACCACCGCTGTCCGCCGAAAGCCCTCTGGCCACACCACATGGGAGGAAGCGGCGGAGGATATACAAGGAAGAAGATGAGGAGAAAGAGTACCCCGCTCAGGAAGACGCCAGCTTTTCCCAGGAAGTCCCCGCCGCTGTCACGGCACAGCAGAAGGACCGGAAACGGCGACGGACTCTGGACGTATGCGACGATGAGGAAGTGGACAAGGAGCGGCCGAGTAAGATGCGAATTATCACTACTCGCCCCAGCAACATGTGGCTGCAGAGACTACGACCACGGCCAAGACGACCAGCTGATTAACGATGCCACCATCGTTGCCACACGATGGCCAGGCTAGCCGCACGCGCTTGTGACAAGCCGAAAGGCATTGCTCCCACGGTCAGGACAATTCGCTCGACTCGGACGCAAGGCTTAGTCGAAGTTTTCGGGCCGAGTTTGATTGGAAGCATTCCATGTTAGCTAGTGCCGGTGAGGTCACGGATTGTGCATATGTACCTGGCACGGCAACCAAGAGGTACGGTGGATGTAAGATAGAGAGAGCCAGCGTCTTTTGTATCGTTTTGAGGCTGGAAGGTCCATAAGCATCATTTGCCTTGGTCAAACTAAGCCACCGTTATCGCCTAGACAACGCTGTGCGTGCACCAGAGCGTCGCGAAAGGGAGAAGCGCTCGACTTGCACAAGTACCCATGGTGAATATTCAAAAACTTCGTTCTATATGGCCGGAGTCAAACTTCTAATCTCAATATATCACCCCCACAAGACTTTCAGCAGCGCTGTGATTAGGGTGAGCATGTGACCCTTATCATGTGCATCGAGCGATGTCGAGATATGGTAAAAGCAATGTGTTCATTGAGATTATCACGCTAACTCCATGCATTGCCTACAAATGCCTCCGTGAATGTCGGCTTATGGCGCACTGAGCAGCGTGGTGGGCTCTCGTCTTGCCTGCGCGTCTTGGATGGCGATGCGCACTAGTGGTACCCGGCCTGCTGTTGCGCATGCGTAGGCGACTTCGCGAAATGCCAATGCTTAGAAAAGGCCATGTTGGAGCTAAGCATGGAAGACTTCTTCGGTCTATGTCTTGTTTGCTGGCAATGATCAAAGAAACTCTTGCAGGATCGCTGCAACTTCTCGAATAAATTTCTCCGTCAATTCTTCGCCCAACAGATGGAAAAATTCTAAGCGATTTTTTGAATGAGCTTCCATGGGTTGGACATGAGCGACAATTCGAAGGCACTTCCACGACCCGAAGCGGGTTGGAGGAGGATTTATACAGAACAGCCCCAAAAGATTATGATTGCGTGTTGCGAGCTTATTCATCATACAAGCAGAAGACTAAGCCCGAAACCAACCTATTCAAGGCCGACATCAGTAGATACTTTCAACTGCGGTCGCTCGTTGTACGCTAAGGGCAGGCATTGGGAGACTTGACTTGGAGGGTTACACGAGTTAGCACAAAGTTCTATCTTATCCGCTTAGTCTTTGAGTGCCGACAGATATCTCTCAGACCTTACCAAATATGGAATAGTTGCATAACTCATCGTGATAGTACACGTCACCTGTTGTCGCACAAGGTGAGGTATGCAAGATTGAAAACTCATTAGTTCCCCGCTTCTCCTTTGAACATTCCGCATCATCCATCATGGAAAAGCAACAGCATCTTCGGCTGGTCGACTGGGTGTGGACTTGCGTCTATTGCCGCTTTCCTTGTCTCAGGGGTGATAAAGTCTGGTTCGGTACGTTATTCCCAGCTACTTCACTACGTTTCTCACTCTTGCATTTTCCGAGTCGAGTGAGCGCTATCTCGGTCCATCGATGGTCTTCACAAGACGCGCGGCTTGTCCTAGGCAACGGTGTCAAGCTTGCCAAACAGCGCCTTTGGCATACCCATTCCACATTCGTTGCCTGGGTACACTCGAACAGTATCTGCATGGGCACGAATTACTCGATGACGACGATTGGCCGTTACGGTGCGCCCAGGCTATGGCGCTAACACCGGTCCTCCATGCTCGAAAGCCGAAATCACTCGTTGACATCTTGCATATTTCATACAAAAAGATTATGAACATGGTATCACCCTCGACACTGGCAACAACTATCCAAAAACTCCACGACCTGCCCCCTGAGCTGACAGAAAACGTCTTCTCCTTCATGCTTTCCAGTCCAGGCGGATGTAACCTCTTTCATGAAGACACCCTCGATGTGCTTGACAAATTGCGATCCTGGCTAGAAAGGAGACATCGTAAAATCCCGTGCGAGGGTGCACTGTTCGCGCGGTGGGAAAAGGTCGAATAGATGTCATATCTTGCAGGCCTCTACGACAAAGACACACGAGGGTCTCTCCAGATCAAACCGTACGACCAGAACTGGGAGTTTATGGTTATATATTGGAATGATACGCGCATCACCAACGTAGCCTTCGTTGGCTCTGATCCTCCACGAGCTGTAGAAAGTGGATCTGGTTCTGTCCAGATACTTCACAGACCGACGCACAAGCAGCTCTGGATTATAATGAAGGTATTTGCCATGTTTCCAAAGATGATTTCTACGCTAATACGGCCTAGGGCCTGTTCATTTCCCGAATCGATTCCTCTGGGGAACATCACCGGCGCATACTGTGGAACAGCCTTAATCCTATATCATGGGAGGACCTCTCCAAAGACAACCAAGCACATACGCATGGAACTTCGGACGTTGCGGTCACCTATTGTACCTTAGATAGTGTAAGTGGCATATCCATTGCTCATTGCCACGGAAGGATGGAGGTCGTTCACACCCACAAGAATCATAACGCCGCTAATCCTTGATGACACCTTACCGACCTCGTCGGTCTCGCATTCCCATGCCAGCGACAAGAAGGAGCGGAGGCAAGTTCACAACGATGCGGACGTTGTCGTCATCGGCGCTGGTGTCGTGGGTTCCGCCCTCGCTGTTTCACTTGGTGACCAGGGCCGCAGCGTCATATTGCTTGAAAAGAGCCTGAAGCAGCCAGATCGCATTGTGGGTGAGCTGCTGCAGCCGGGCGGCGTGCAAGCGTTGAAGAAGTTGGGTCTGGGACACTGTCTCGAGGGCATTGACGCTATTCCTGTGCTTGGGTATCTAGTGACATATCATGCACAGCCGGTTGAGATTCCGTACCCGCAGGATGCTGGCAAAGGGAATGGCTCAAGAGTGGAGGGAAGAAGTTTCCATCACGGCAGATTTGTGCAGGCGCTGCGAATGGCGGCGATGCAACATAAGAACGTGACTGTGGTAGAGGACACGGCGACAGAGCTTATCAAGAACGAGTGGACGGGCCAGATACTGGGGGCGAAGACGAAGGCAAACAGTTTTTATCTTGGGAGTCTTACGATAGTCTGCGACGGCTGCGCACCTAAGTTCAGGAAAGACTACATACAGCGGATACCGATTACGACATCGAAATTCTATGGCGTAGAAATGAAAGACGCGGTGCTGCCAGCACCGTATCATGGCCATGTTATTCTTGGGGACAGTTCACCTATCCTGCTCTATCAGATCGGCACGCAAGAGACGAGAGCTCTCATCGACGTTCAGGACGGCTGCCCAACTGCTCGTCTCTCAGCTGGCGGTATCAAAAACCATTTCGAGAAGGTGGTTGTACCGGCGTTGCCAGAATGCGTACGACCGGCCTTCATCGACGCAGTCAAAAACTCGAGTATACGATCAATGCAAAACTCATGGTTGCCACCTACTGTGAATAGAACGCCAGGTATGATCATCATTGGCGACGCGCTAAACATGCGACACCCGCTTACTGGGGGCGGTATGACCGTCGGTCTCAATGATGTGGTACTTCTCGCAGACCTATTGGGCCCGGACAAGGTGCCTTCGCTGTCGGATACCAAGGCCGTTAAGAAGCAGATGCGCCTTTTTCATTGGAGAAGGAAAGATGTCACTTCTGTCATCAATATTTTGGCACAAACACTCTACGTGCTATTCACCGCTGCAGGTTGATAGTTCCCTTTCTCTACTTCAACACATCAAGCTAAGAAACATTACAGACCCCAACCTCAAAGCTCTTCAAATAGGCTATTTCCGCTACTTCCAGCTTGGCATCGAGGGGCCGTCCGGCCTGCTCGCGGGCATCATTCGCAACCCACTCGTGCTTATGTACCACTTCTTCTGCGTCGCGTTCCTTGCCACCCGGGTCCAAGCGCGGTCCTGTGCCGTACTTGTGCAGCCATTTATTCTCATCTTTAGGGGCGTGTTGATTTTCGTCACGGCAGTGAATGTTATTGGACGGTATGTTTTCGCGGAGTTGAGGACATAGCTTGCGGCCTTGTTCTCCCTTTATAATCTCTTCTCTTCAAATGAGGGTTGGATAAGTGAGAAAGCTTTATATATTAATTTTTAATGGGTGACGCTTAACCTTGACGAATGCTTCACCGGCGTCGATGCTGTTACTATCGAAGGCTATAGAGTTCCCTACAAGAGCTAGTTAGAGCCTTTCTAATCTGATAGGACAAGTCGTACGAAGCCCACTTGATAGTCGTAGCTGATTGTCAGGATTATATACCAGGATAGATACGGAGTATGATCAATGAGAGAGGATAGTTTATGGTGAATGGAAATAGTATATGATCCGTGTAGGTGAGACGAATCGCTACCAAGCTAGCTAACGATTCGAGGGATCTATATACTTGGGGTCCACGTGATCAACAAGTCCTAAGATCCGCACTGCGGCTTCAAAATCGTGACAGCAATATCCTCTCCAGCGTCAGGCCCCATGATGCCCAAGCAAGGAGTACGGGTATTCATCCCCGGAATTGTCTTCTGACAAGCGTTCTTGCCGCCTGCCAGCTTGACCCTATACTTTCCAAGCGCGAGGGCCACAAAGGTGAGCACTTCCTTTTGAGCCAGAACTCTGCCCGGGCACAGTGAGACGTCCCCACCGAAAGGCTTGTAGCTGGTGCTCTTCAGCAGTCCAGGGTCATTGAGGAAGCGCTCGTGGTTGAATTGATCCGATGTTCCTCCGAAGACAGTCTCGTCGAGCATGATTTGACGAAATGGGATAATCATGCGTGCACCCTTTTAGAGCTTGAAGCCGCGGATGCTCGTTTCTTCCGTGACGAATCGAACGGTCGTAGAGGACGAGGAGATGCGAAGAGCTTCATGGTAAGCCGCCATAAAGGTAGGACAGTTTTGCAACTGATGTGCGAGCTCGGTACTGGAGAGAGAACTTTCAGCCGTAGGCGAACGAGTCTAGAAGACGAGGCTCGAGCTTCAGAAGAGCGTCTCCGAAGAATGAGCGTGTTGCTCCCTCAAGGAGAACATGTTGGACCCACTGCAACAATGATATGGTGCAGCTGTCGACTTCTCTTTCGAGAACCAAGTGGTCTGGAATGGCATGCCAGCTCATTCGCTTATGAATGGTGCTGAGGAGGACGCCGAGCATAATGTCTAAGTGATCTCCTGGGTTGAGGAGCAGTCGGAAGAGCATCAGGCATACTTCTTTGGCAGGCTTGTCTCTCCAATTGTGAAGTTCGATGCCTGGACTGATGGGGGTCTGGTCCTTCTCAACCGGCACTTGGCTCCACATGGCCTTCACGGAGGAAGGTGAGGCGCCAAATTGCTGCATCATGTCCGCAAGCCATGGATTCATGGATAAACATTCGTTCTTGTAGATGTTTGCTGGATCGTGTGCCGAGGTGAAAACATAGAGAATCTCTCCCATGATGATGAGCTTGAAGGGGTTTCGTCTATTCCCGAAATAAAGCCTAGTCTGTATTAGTGACGTGGAGTGAAGCAAGAGGTATAAATCCATGCCTGGCTCGGGTCACGGTACCCTCGACATCCCTGAAGAAGGAGATACTGTGGCCAAAGACTAGTAGAGTTGTCAAATCGTAGGTCTTCAAGGGCGTTCTTATAGTGCTTTTGGAGATCCTAAATGTCAGGGACGAGATGGAAGATAAACCTTCCACTTACCAACTTCCTCTCTTTCGAACCCCTTCCAACCTTCCTTCCACTTTCACTGAGCCCTTCGGCGCCTGCTTAGGTAATTACCCCCTAGTAGCTTAGTCACGTAGCACGGCTAACGTTAGAGCTTGGCCTTAGTAAATAAGAGGTTCGCCTTTATACTTTCGACACGCTCTATTTGCTATTCTCAACTCAACTAGTCGTGCATGTCTCTTGTGCCGAGTCTGCCTGTGTGCTACCCCCTACAGGTAAGTACTAAGAAGTAATATGCTAGAGTGCTAAGGCTCTACGACCTCTAACTAAGCGTGACATGCTAGTAGCGCTCGTGACTTGTAACACGTATTCCTAGGTCGGTGGGTCCGGAGGCCCGGTGCTGTAGTCTCCGAGCTTGGCGGTCCCTCATAAGACGAGGTCCCCCGCGCTGTGAGACTGGTCGTAACACCCCCACAACCTCACCGCCATGAAGGAGAAGTTGGCCAGCGTCGTCGACGCGCCTGCCGCCGACTCATGCCTCTATGCCGACCCCCAAAGCAGCGACTTCGACGCGGTCGCCTGGTTCCAGGCGCTGGCCGACCTAAAGAGCGGACCCAACCCGCTGTACAGGCAAAAGTGCGGCGGCTTCCTCTTCACCAACCTCGACGTCCACGGCTCCATCGACGCGGCCGACTATCTCGAGACGTTTGGCAATGCCCCGCTGCGCCTCTTCAGGTCGCTGGGCCAGTGCTTTGGCCGCAAAACCGCCACTGACGTGACTATATTGCACACATTCGAGGGCTTTGTCCGTGACGGCGAGATGCTGGCTGTCCTGGGCAGGCCTGGCAGCGGCTGTACCACGCTGCTGAAGACGCTGGCCGGCGAAACGCGAGGCCTGCGCCTAAGCCCAGATACCCAGATCCTGTACCAAGGCATCACCCCGCAGAGCATGCATTCCGAGTTTCGTGGAGAGTGTATCTACACAGCCGAACTCGACGTCCATTTCCCCGAGCTCACGGTGGCGGAGACGCTGCAATTTGCTGCAGCCAGCCGCGCGCCCAGGAACCTGCTGCCCGCCATGACCGCCGCCAAGTACGTCGAGCACATGACGGAGCTCATGCTGTCTATATTCAGGCTCCAAGGCGCTCGGGACACCCCCATTGGCAATAATCTGATCCGGGGCGTCAGTGGGGGGGAGCGGAAGCGCGTCAGCATCGCTGAAGCCTTCATGTCTCTTGCGCCAATCCAGTTCTGGGATAACAGCACCCGCGGCCTGGACTCGGCAACCGCTCTCGACTGCATCCGGAACTTCCAGACCTTTTCCCACACAAGCGGTGCCACCACCACAGTCAGCCTCTACCAGGCTTCGCAGGACATTCTAGACTGCTTCGACAAGGTCACTGTGCTCTACGAGGGGAGGCAGATCTTCTTTGGTACTTGGTCCGACGCGCTCGAGTACTTCCACGGCCTTGGTTATGAGCGCCCGTCACGTCTTACTACGGGCGACTATCTAACGGCTCTAACGAGTCCGTTCGAGGCGAGCCAATTGGTGCGGCCTGATCATCACGGCCCGAGACCCGTCACGTCAGAAGAGTTCGCGTCGGCGTGGCAGCAGAGCAAAGAGCGCCAACAGCTTCTCCAGCAAGTCATTCGTCTTCAAGATGAGTTCCGCGATCTCCAGGGCTTAGACCAGTATCGTCAAGCGCGCAACCTAGAAAAACACTCCAACGTGTACGTGGCAGCTCTTCGTACCTCTATTGATACCGCTAACAGGACATGATACAGTGGAAAATCGTCGTCCTTTACACAGCCCATAACTCAACAGGTCAAGCTTTGCGTCGATCGGGGATTCAAACGACTGAAGAACAACATCGGCGTCCCAATTGGTTACGTCGTGGGTAATCTTGTGATGGCCATGATCGTCGGTAGCGTTTTCATCAACATCGGCAGCTCAGCCGACGAAGTACGCAAAAGAACCATTCTGTTATTCTTTGCGGTTCTCATTAATGCCTTCATGAGCGCACAAGAGGTACGTCATATTCTTATTGCGTACTGCGCCCGCCTAATTAGCTCAAGGTCTTGACGGTTTGGGACGGACGGCCCATAGTCGAGAAGCAGACAAGACGAAGTTTCTACCATCCGGCTGCCGAATCCATATCTGCTATTGTCTGTGACTTTCCCCAGAAAGTTGCGGCATCCATCCTGTTCAACCTGGTGCTCTACTTCATGGCTAACTTACGACGTACGCCGGGGGCCTTCTTCACCTTCTGGATCATCACTTTCGTATGCCAAATCGCCATGTCCATGTTCTATAGGTGCGATGGGTCCATGCATCGAACGCTGGAAGCAAGCATGGTACCTGTCGGTGTTCTTATAATGCTTGCCATCATCTATACCGGCTTTGTCATTCCGATTCCGTACATGGAACCTTGGCTCGCGTGGTTCCGCTACATCAACCCAGTAGCATACGCCTTTGAGAGCCTCATGGCTAACGAGTTCCACGACCGCACTTTCCCTTGCACTCAATTCATTCCAGGGGGACCTTCGTATGCAAATCTGACAAACGACTACAAGAGCTGCGTGGCCACTGCCCTCGAGATGGGTGCGCATCATCTCCATGGGGATGGGTACCTGGAAACAGTGTTTCGCTATAGCCACGTACATCTATGGAGGTAAGTCTCGGTCATACACACTCGTCCAGCATCGCAAACTAACGTACATAGGAACTTTGGCATTATACTCGCTTTCGCCATACTTTTCTTTGCGTTACATCTCTGGTCCAGTGAGGTGGTTACGACACAGAAACCACGGGGAGATGTTCTTCTCTTCCTTCGCAACAAGAGGCCGCCTAAGGTACACGTAGACGAGGAGTTTCACACTAGACCTCACCAAGGCACGACCGGGCCGCGCATATCGTCAAACGCGACACTCATCCAGCACACATCAACGCTGCACTGGGAGAATGTTTCTTACGAGATTCCTCTAAAGAAGGGCAAGCACAAGGAAGTCTTGCAAAACATCGATGGGTGGGTCAAGCCCGGTACACTAACCGCCTTAATGGGCGCGACTGGAGCGGGGAAAACCAGTTTGCTCGACGTAATCGCCCAGCGGACTACGCAGGGCAGCATCACCGGTGATATCCTGGTAGATGGGCAACCGAGAAATGCGAGCTTCCAGCGGTCGACCGGCTACGCGCAGCAGAATGACATCCACCTCCGTTCTGCAACGGTTCGCGAAGCGCTGCAATTCAGTGCAGTACTCCGACAGCAACAAAACATTTCGAAAGCATCCAAACTCTCGTACGTCGAGAGTATCATTGACCTTCTCGGGATGCAAGCGTATGCAGATGCGGTGATTGGCGTGCCAGGTAATGGTCTCAGTCCTGAGCAACGAAAGCGACTTACCATTGCGGTTGAGCTGGCCGGCCGTCCCACGGCTACCTTATTCCTTGACGAACCAACATCTGGTCTCGATTCACAAACGGCATTTAGCATTTGCAATTTGCTCCGCGACCTTGCACACAACAGCGGACAGGCCATTATGTGCACCATCCACCAACCCTCCGCCACCTTGCTTGGTCTATTCGACAACCTGCTGCTTATGGAAAAAGGGAAGCCGATCTACTTTGGCGGTGTCGGTTCAGGAGTCAAAACAATAACGCAGTATTTCGAAAGCAAGGGCGCACGCCCTTGCCAGCAAGGCGAGAACCCTGCGGAGTGGGTCATGGATGTGACTGGGGCTTCACCAGGATCGAATAACACCATCGACTGGAGCAACACCTGGAAGTACTCCTCCGAACGGCAGCTTGTCAAACAGCACTTAGCGCAGATAAAGGAAACTGCGATCAAACACAGTGCTATCGGGAGCACGGCCAATGCCTACGCTACACCAATGTGGAAGCAACTCGCCGTACTCACACATCGAACTTTTGTGGAGTATTGGAGAACGCCCGAGGCTGTATGGTCAAAGCTCTTGCTATATGCCACCGCATCTTTCGTGATAGGCGTATCCTGCTTCAGGTCCCCGAACTCCTTGCAAGGCCTGCAGAATCAAATGTTCTCCATATTTCTACTCTTTACGACATTCAGTAACGTGTTGCAACAAATTGCACCGCAGTTTACGAATCGAAGAGCACTTTTCGAAGCCCGTGAGCGCCCTTCGAAAATCTTTTCATGGATAGCTTTCGTCTCTGCCAGCATCATCGTCGAGGCCGCGTGGCAAGTTTTGCTCGCAACCATATCCTGGGCTCTCTTCTACTACTTGACCGGTATGAATCTGAACGCGACTGGATCCGACCAACATGAGCGTGCAGCTCTCATGCTTCTGTTCTTCATTGCCTTTTTCCTTTTTACGCAAGCACTAGCACATCTTCTAGTGGCCGCTATCGAGGTACCCGAGACCGCCATCAACATGGGACAGCCTATCTTCTACCTCACCATCATCTTCTGTGGCGTCCTCGTGCCAAAAAGCTCTCTTCCTCACTTTTGGATCTTCATGTACCGCATGTCACCCCTCACTTACCTCATGCGCGGCATGTTCGCTGTAGGGGTTTCTGGTCAGCCCATTACCTGCAGTTCAGCAGAGCTTGTTCGCATGCCGCAGCCTCCCGACAATCGAACTTGTGGGGATTTTCTGCGTGAGTTTGTGAACCTGACTGGTGGATTGGTTGTGAATCCTGACTTCAAGGGAACCTGCGAGTACTGTCCGATGGCGAGTACCGATCAGTTCTTGGACTATTTCAGCATGAAATACTCTGAGCGGTGGCGCGACCTCGGGATCATTGTAGTATTTGTTGTGTTCAACTGGGCCGCTACTGTTGCCTTGTATTGGGTTGCAAGAGTGCCCAAGAAGCCGAAGATCATGCAGGGAACAACAGGAGGCGAGAAGACAACAGTGTGAAAATCAGGTCGTGCAGCTGACATACGAGGCCATATCTGGTTAGGAGATTGTGTCGTCGCGGGTGACGTCTAAAGATCTGTGTGAAGGTTAACACAGCTTTTGTACCGAATTAGTGTGGGCTTGGCCCTTGAGTATATAGATGGGTCTCCGAGCCTTCTTCATTAATCAGTCAACTCTCTATCTTCTGAAATTCTCCTCCTTCACAACCTGAGCATCTGGATCGACAACAATACACCATGTATCAAACAATTTATTCGATTGGGCATTGCAGGCAGCTGATTTGCCGCCCACCCAGCATTCCTAGTCAAGGCGCACCATATAGTCACAAAAAAGGACAAATCGTGCACCCCCAGTCCCTCGTTAGACTCGGGTTAGCAGTACCGGAATTGGATGTTCAATAGCGTTGATACGTGACGGCCACTCGAGGCAGCAGCTGCACAGCAGGCTTACATTCACATGGAAATTCAGCGTGGTTACTCGGATCTACATGCATGCGTTCAATAGCCCGGGAAATCCGTGGTCCAATTGTTCGGCAGCTCTAGGTAGGCCTGTGCCCAACGTGGTCAAGGTCCGGGTGGTCTGCCCGTCAGTATCAGATCAGATGTAGGGTTGTAGTGATACACGCTCACTTCTCTCGATGAGCAGATGATGATTCTACGACTGATGAAACTACCGCTAATCTTACATGTCTGAGATTCAGGTCCAGGTTCTCGATTCATTCCTTGAACCACACCTCGTTCTCCTGCTGCATGAACCAGGCTACTGATTTTTTGATGCCTTCTTCCGTATCACAAACCGGTCTATACCCCAGCCGTATCTTCGCCTTCTCCGACGACACCCTCGAACCAGCTTTCATGAGCTCCAGATGATGTCTACTAAGCTTCATTTCCGGCGCACCCGATTTCATGAACTTGCGTAAGAGATTGCCCGCCGAAACGGGCATCATAAGCGCCCAAAACGGAATTTGGATAATGCGCGGGTTCTCGGACGAGTTCAGGTACTTGTCACCGCCGTGAATCCACACTTTGCGGGAGAACTCCCAGAACTTCATGGGTGAGTCGTCGGTGACGAAGAAGCCTTCGCCGTCGGTTTTGAGGGCTGGATCTGTGCGTGAGGGGTGCGCAGGGTCCATGAGGGCCACGGCGGCGAGAACATGGGCTTGCGAGACGTTGGCGGTGTACACCCAGTCGAAGAGTTCTTTGTCTGGGCCGATCTGGAAACGCGTCGCGGACGTGTTGACGCACTTGAGAATTTCCCACATGGTCTTGAGATCGCGCTCGCCGTACAGTCCACCGACTCGCAGCGTTGTCGTCAAAAGACGGCCTTCATGTGATGGGGAAGTAGATGCGGAATCTCGACCGGTATTTGCCGCGAGAACCAAAGCATCAGCGGCGCCTTTGGTACGCCCATAGGAACTAATGGCAGTGCCCGAGTCCAAAGTATTGAGTATGGCTTCTTCCTCGGTCTCCCCCTTGGAGGAGCGTCCGGAGCGGAGGATGGTAGCTTCCACCGAGCTTGTGTAGATCAGTGCTTGAACGGCGGGATGTGCTTTCACCTGCTCAACAAGCTCCTTGGTCGCTGTGTAATTGATACGATGCTGGACCTCGGAGCGGGCAAAAGGTCCGGGAGAGACGGTGTGGATGACAACTTTAGGCTGTGTGTCGTCGAGGAGGCGGCGTAATTCGGTGGGATTGGTGATGTCGCAGACGTGGTAGTCAACGCCAGGGCAGGAGTGCTGATGGGACTTTTGGGAATGGTATGTGGCGATGACTTTGCCGCATGCTGGGTGTTTGACCAAGTCCCCCACCACGTGTGAGCCTACGATGCCTGCGCCGCCCGTTACGAGGACGGTTCCGAGAAACTTGTCTTCTGGCGATGTCATGTTGGCTTCGCAATTGGCAATGCGGGCTCCCGATGGGTGTGGATGGATGGTTGCGAGACTGACGAGCGGCAATGTGCATTGTAGTTAAAATCACGAGCGTTTGCATGGCGTTGGTGTGTGCATGCGCATGCAGAGGGTGAGAAATTGGGGACTAGTGCCTTGTTAGCGCCTCTGCAGCACCACGACGGCCCAATGCGAAAGACGCCACCTTGCTGCGCCGGCTGAGCTTGCTATTCATCGTCTTGCCTCCGAGCTGCTCATGGAAATTCAAGCCGACACGGGAATTTGAATACGGGTTGGGCAAGCATATGTGGAACATCCGTGCCATGTCGTTCACGCATAGTTGGCTTCAGGCCATAACATCGGCCAATCTTATCATCGCGGTTAGCATGCTTCTCGTGCGCATCTCGGTCCTAGCGCTCTACCATCACCTCTTCAGCACATACGATACTTCCAAGAAGTTCATCCATATCGGCTACTTCCTCTCCCTCCTCATCACGGTTCCTGAGACTGGCGTGGTCAATGGGCGCATGGTCAAGTGCACCACCCTCCTCGCGGCCCTCAGCGACTCGTACTGCTCCAAGAGAAACATTAGCATCGCCGTCACGACCTTTGTTTGATGCCTTCATCTACTCGATTGCAATCTCGAGGCTGAGGAGCTTGCATGTGAACAAGCACAAGAGGGTACAGCTCACCGTCGTCTTCGCTATGGGTCTAGTCTAAGTTGTTCGTATTGAATGTAAAAGCAGAACCTCGGAAGAGATGCTGATTCTGCACGGACAGGGCTGTGCTGTTTAGTGTGGCAAATGTCATTTTCAACGCGACAATTCAGCACTACGGACCAAATGTGGTATGCTCTATGGGTATCAATCTTCAAGTGAGTCCTGCGATCAAAGCCTGACTGCGACGCATCGCTGACTTGTGCCTGCGCCACATTCCTCCCCGCGTTCTGGAAGTCCAAAAAGCCCGCTTTCTCGTGGGTGGGATCCGCCTTTCGCACACGTTGGCAAGGATTGATGCTGGACAGCAAGAACAGCAGCGCGAAAGGCAACCCATTGAAGGGCCCCGAATCCGACGACGCATTGGTGGTTCCGAACCACCTCGACTTGCCAGATTTCGTGCACACAAAGTCAGAGCGGTCAGATCAGCGGGCATGAAGATAGCAATCATTGCCCCGAGATAAACTATTACATGTATCCATTATAGAGATGGTTAACCCTCCTTTTCGGCACCGCCAACTAGGCGTACAGTTTACTGCTTGCCCGAGAGGATAGTTACCGAGTTCTCGTACAGTGTAATTTTATAGAGTTAGTACCCCAGCTTTCTAAGCTGCGAGAGGAAGAACACCCGGACCCGGATAGAGATGGTTAGAATTGCGTATAAATGCACACGAAGTTATGAACATCGAGCACAAGTCCTCATCTGCCTGCTGCCGCGGGGTGTGATTGCAAGCTGTACGAGAGCCACGCCATGCCCCACTCAGTGGCCAGCCGTGCCTCGTTGCCAGCGTGAAAGAGAGCGGGCCGAGTGCTGTGATTGGCTACTGTGGGGCCCGAAATGTTACCTTCACATAAGGCTACACCAAGCAATCTACCCTACCTTTCGCGCCTCCCCCAATATTTACTCCGCCTTCCTCGTCCTCATTCTCTCCCGCCGACCAACTCGTCATCCTCACACATAGTCCATAAACAATTGCAAAACCAACCTTCGTCGAGGCCACGGAACATCGCCACGCTTGCACAACCATGGGCCGTCCTGAAGACGCCGTCAAGGGCCTGGGCAATGTCATAGTCATTGGAGGCTGCGGGCTGCTCGGCCACCACGTTGTCAAGTTCCTGCTCGAAAACGGAGCGCCCGCGGGCTCCATTTCGGTCTTTGACATCTCAGTCAAGAACAACCGCTTCAACAACATCAAGTATATTGCTGGAGACCTCGCCTCCAAGGCAGATCTCATGGCGGCCCTCGAGAGCACGAAATCTAACGTCATCATCAACGTCGCCTCGCCAGATGCCATGACGCCCGACAAATCCGTCTTCGCGCGATGCAATGTCACTGGGGTGCGGAACATTATCGAATGCGCCCAGGATGTGGGCATCCGCGTCCTCGTCCACTCCTCGTCCACCGAGGTCATCCAAGACTCGTACCACGACATGATTTGGGCTACCGAAGAATGGCCAGTGCTCGAAAATCCCGTTAATGGAAGCGTCTACGCCAAGACAAAGGCCATCGGCGAGGGCCTGGTGCTCGCGGCAAATCGCCAAAAGGGTCTGTTCACTACGGCCATCCGCCTTTGCACCATCTATGGCGAGGGCGATGTCGTGATTACGAGGCATTTCATCGAGTTGGGCAAGATGGGCAGGCAAGTCATATAATTCGTCGAATGATTGGGGAGTATGCGAAGCTGACAGGAAAGTAGGATGAAATTCCAGGTCGGAGAGGGCAAGAACTTGTACGACTTCATCTACGCTGGGAATGCGGCAGAGGGACATCTGCTAGCAGCCCAGGCCCTCCTCCGAGCCGCCGAATCCAAAGAAGCCATCCCTGGGAGCAAACGCGTCGACGGCGAAGCCTTCAACATGACCAACGGCGAGCCTAGGCTCTTCTGGGGTGTTGCACGCTTCATGTCCACTGTGGCGGGCTACCCGATTGACGAGAAGGACGTCTGGAAGATACCCATGGGGCTGGTCTGCTTCTTCATGGCCATTTGGGAATTCATATACTGGATCTTCACCTTCGGCGGCGAGCCTGAAGTCAAGGCGAAAATGCTGCGGTACACGGATCAGGTCCGTACCTTCGACATTACGAAAGCGCGCGAGCGGCTGGGTTATGAGCCTCGGGTGTCCCTCGAAGAGGGGTTCCGCCGCGCGGTCAACTGGCACCTCGCCAGGGACAACAAAGCAAAGGGGAAGAAAGCGTAGATGCATTGGTGGCGATTTTCAGCCACCGGCCCGGCATCATCCATTCTGTCGGGTCGGCCGCACTGCTGGTAATAGTTGTTTGTGCAAAGGCGGGAGCCGAAATGTCGGGGCCATAGACTAGAAGCGGTGTTCGGCTTAGGGCGAGCCAACATGTGTAATTCAGCCGCCGATGAGAACACTCGAGAATGCAGCAGAAAGATACATTGTAGAATGAATCCAAGGGTTACCTACTCTATCTAAGGTGCTTGTAGTACCCGTCTCTATGCTCCCAAGCAAGCCCTGTTAAAATTCGAATCCCAGTTACGTTATCAGGGCCGCATATGAGTCCTATCCTGACACTCCAATGTTGGCGGCAAGTCTCGTGTGCACGTTTGCTTTCTTAGCCTGGTATAATCCCCTTAGGTTCTGATGCATTGGCTTCCTATATATGCTTTGGAACCGACCCGCATGCGCGTCTGTACGCAATGCCTTTCTGGTTCTCAATCCAAAGCACGTTAAAGAACTTACAAATTTCTATATCAGGTGGAACAGAAGAGCCATACCTGCGGTTGCACCTCTCTTTCGCCTCTTAACCTGCATTAATGTAATTCCACTAGTCGTAGCCAAAAGGTGAGCAAACTGAACAATCCTCCTTGAGATCTGGGCGATGTAAGTCTGAGGACCATGAGTAAACTGGAGATACTATAATAGCTTCCTATACTCCTTTACCTTCCGCTTTTCTCGCTTGACGTTTAGGGTTACCCAATGTCACGATCGTCAATGCAAATGCTGTTGATCGATTTGATGCTTTGACGCTTGGGTCATAGTGGCACGACGCCTTCTCTTCATGGTTTCGAACTAGCTAGGCTGGTGTTCTATTTCTATTCTTATAGCACGTTGCCTTGAATGTATAGGTTAGGCTATCTCTTCGAATATCTTAGGCTAGTGAAAATTGAAGGGGGAAGCGAATAGAACCTTCCAAGCTTTGGGATGATTTCCAAGGAGCGTGTACCTATGGTGGCTTTGAGAAATTTACTAGCTAAACAGAAAAACCCCCAGGAGATAGACACGGTACATTTCGTGATAAATTTAGAGATGGAGTTCAGGTTCAAGTCGCAGTTTACATACGATGCGGTCCGACCAATCACGCTTCTTGTACAAGACGGCCGGAAGCGGATATCGGAGGCTTAGTCACCCCGCCATCCACCCTTCTTAATAGCTGCCTCTTGCCTCTCAATTCCATTGCACATTTCTCTGAACTTTTCGCACAACTCGTGAGAGTACGCAAGGTACGTACGTTTTACTTTGTCCGCTGGAAGACTGCAAAAAGTGCGGTGTTCAACGTCGCTACGTAAGCTTGTCATGTGTCCGTCATTCTTAGCCTGCCACATGCGCATCAATCAAAGATGTCTACGATACAGCAGGTTTTATGACGCTCGTGAACCCGATATAGAGTTTTCTTCTGCATGCTGGGAAACGAAGAGTCACATTGGCACGGGTCGCTGTATTGAGTTTCCCTGGAACGCGTGGATATGTTTCTTCCTGTGCCTTCGTCGACAGGATCATTACTGATTACAATCTAGCTGACAGTCTGCTCCTTCCTTCTCATAGCAGCAAATCTGAAAACAACATCAAAATCAGAGCTGTCCAAAGTCTTCGGAAGCGGCACCTCCAGCAACCTTTCAAGATGGCAACAACCGAGTCCTCAAACTACACCCCCGACATCCCCACTGAACCTATAACCCGCACGACCTCAAACATCCATATTGAGCTCACCCCCAATACCCTTGACTCCCTCTCCTGCACACGCTTTGTGCGCTCCCCCAGCGCAGGCGCAACCGTCCTTTTCATCGGCACAACACGCGACTCCTTCAACAACCTACCCGTTTCCTCCCTCGCCTACACCTCCTACGCCCCTCTAGCCATAGCCACCCTCTACAACATAGCTTCATCGCTAATCAGCAAGTACCAACTCACCAAAGTCGCAATCGTACACAAGCTCGGTGAGTGTCCGATTGGCGAGGAAAGCATTGTAATTGCAGTTAGTGCGCCACATCGGCAGGCGGCTTGGAAGGCTGGGGAGGAAGCTTTGGAGGAGGCGAAGAATAGGGCTGAGATTTGGAAGTTGGAGAGGTTTGAGGGGGGAGAGGGGGTGTGGAGGGCGAATCGGGATGGGGTTATGGGAGTAAAGGTTGAGGAGGGGAATGGGAAGAACGTGGCGAAGGATTAGGGGATTGGGATTTAACATTGAGTGTGGGTGTGGGTGCTGGCATGTAGGCCAGGATAGTGCGATTGAGGCGGAAGCCGGCTTGGTACGACATCGAATATTTTGAACACTGTTGACCCTTCAAGTTGCTTTTGCCAGAACGAATGGAAGTGATATATGCGGTAGCACATGGCTTGCAGTGGATCGGAGTGCCATCATTGGCGTGACTCTTACCGGCTGCCAACAGTTGCGGAGGGGCGTCCATACATTTTCCTGGGGCTGTAGTGAAGGCCATGAAAATACGAGACGGTAGATCTTACGCCATAGTCTCGCGCGAACCTTCAAATTAGCTTGCCTAGCCGTCCCGAAAGTGGAATCGGTACGTGCTACAGCGCAGCCCATTTCAGATACACCGAGAAGGGGAGCCGGACCGGTTCCCTAATTGCACTACAAAGACAGAGCCACCCGAAGGTGGAGATAGCTCAATGTAAGGGAACGGACGAGGTTAGGATAGTTGATACCGCAGAATTCGTCATCTTACCTCGAGGAACAGGAAACAATGAAAACGATCATGGTCTTGGAATGGGCGTTGATATGTACGTTATACAGAATAGCGGCAACACCTCAGCCTGAAGCCCAGGTTGAACCATGTCGCACCGAACGGTTGTGTTGGCAATTGCAAAGCTAATGGCCGATCTCCTTATCGAATACCCGCCATTGATCGGTACGTGCCGAGACGATGCATCGTGATGTCGATTCGCTAGGTCTCAACTCGGTCCATGGCTTGAAAAAACGAGCCAGTGTCACCAATATCTCGGAGAAGAGGCTTTGTCCACATCAGCTCGGGCAAAGCGCAAAGCGAGACTGACAAGAGCAACAATTGGGTCCGCAAACACATTTTCACCGATTCCGAACTTTGCAGCGTATGAACGGTGCTCTTTACAGAAAGTGGCATGTTATAAAAGCCTTGCTCGATGAGGCCTACCCCTGCCGGATCCGTCCACGTAAAATGTACACTATTCCTACAACCAGCCATAATCGTACACGTCGAACTATCGTCACCGAGGCGTTTCTCGTTTGGCGTTCTCGTCTCCCTTCTTAGCCGCAATTTCCTTTGATGCCTTGAGCAAGTCTCCTAACGATTCAGGGACAGCCTCGCCGCCCTGATATATCACGTCGTAGTTCAAACGGCTCCTAAGCGCGGTCTGGGCCTCCTTCAGGCCTGATATGTCAAAAGCCCACATCGTGCCTCCCACCGCGATTATACCCAGACTAGCGATATTCATCGAGGCCAGGTTCAGAGCCTGTATCGCATCGTGGAGGGGGCTGAAGTGCTCGTGCGGGTTCGTGTTCGGCACCCAGAACTTGGGTTTTGTTCGGAGGTGTCGCTGGTAGACAGCTCGTCTAGTGAGCGCTGTGGAGGCTAGGAAACAGGTGGCGCCGAATGCGAATATCGATAGCTGTCGTAGCGATCGTGGCGACGTGACGGGTGTGCTCTCATAGACGGTCTCGGGCGGAGGTCGCGGGGGTGGGTTGACCGGTGGTGCAGTAGATCGGCTCATCATTCGTACGATCGGAAGCTTCTGGAGTGCTTCCATGAATGTTAGTGCAGGGTGATGCGACTGCAGCTAGCGGACGGTTGGGCAATTGCGCATCAATTCCCCATGTTGTGGTGTGCTAGGCTCCGGCAGTGTAAAGCAGCTTCGTTTTGCGTTCGCCGACTTCGTCAATTGTCGCACAGGTGTATAGGAGTACACTCGATCCGCAGAGTAAGCTTGACTTGGCAGGAAGCGCTTCAATGGTGCGCAGTGACTGGTCGTGAGCCTTGCTTTGCGTTGCGTGATGGTTCACAAAAAGTTGAGATGGAAGTGCTTAGTCATCCTGTCCTTCCCGGATCGGAAGAACCCCTTCACCTCCGCATCGTCCCCGCATCTCGAACAACACAGCCATCGCAAAAGGAGCATGTATTGCTTGGTCAACGAGAACTCAACGGCCTCGCTCAGCATATGCCACTAACGTAGAGGTAGTGTCTGTACCGTACTGCTTTCTTCATCGCCGACTGCCGATCTTCGACCATGATCGTCTCCACTTTCACTCGGCTTCAATAAGGCTACCGCATTATCGAGTCTCAAGACCCAATGGCTCCGTTCGAACACGATGTGGTATGACCATGTGCATTGCGCCGCGTCACAGCAAATTCAGCCGTTGAGTATCGTTGCAGCAGCACGAAGAACGTGCATGCATTATTGTTCGACCCTGCACCACAGGCTAAGCTACTTGCTTTCAGTGGACAACGTTACCTCCACGGCTTCTGGGTAGCGTCTACGCTGTCTTTCTTTACCTTAAAGAAGAGCCGAGTCGCAATGGGCTTGATCGTTAGTCAATTGATACCGAGATACAGCACAAGCTTGATATTCCAAGTCACTGTAATGGATAGCGTTGTGGACATTCTGTCTTCGTAGGCATATCTCCAGTTGTCCACCGCCTTGAGCTACCCCGCCTGTATTCGTGACAAGAAGCAGGACCTTCCCGCCGCTGCGTCCTCTGTACGCTGCATAAGTGACCTTAGGCTGGATACTGTCAATATCCAACATTCGTCTGATATTCAATACCGCACATGGCTTTGCCGCTTTCTCGTCTCTCCAACACGCGGCATACAAGCTAGTGCAGCTTGTGAGAACGGCCGAACCAAGATGGATCTCGCTCCGCTGTAACACGCAGCGGCGACGGATGAGCGCCATCCGGTCTGGCTGATCCTCAGATTCACCGCCCAAGATGGCTGCTTGTGCGGCCCAGGAGCCTATAAAGCCGCCTCTCCACACACTGATCAGGAGCACCAATCCTCCAAAAACCTCAAAGCACTTGATATCGTACCATTGACGTCACATTCTGTATCCGCTTTCTTCTCTTTGCTGGTACTCTCGGGACCACCCACACTATCTTCGAGATGCACTTGCTTTGCATCTTTCTCACGCTCTTTGCCTGGGCTCCCATTACCATAGCCTTTCCAGGCTATAGCTCTCCAACCCCCAGCTACCCTTATTCTACTCCAGAATATCCTCAACCGCCGGCTTATAGCCCTCCTCCATCTTACGAAACCTGTTCTGCTGGTAAGAGCAAGGCTCAGTAAAACACTGGAGAAAGTCCTACTCACCCATAAATAGTCTATACTACCCGAACCGACGTTGGAGCGTCGACGTCGACTTATTTGACCACAAAGACCATCTATGTTCCTGTGACTACCATCTCCGGTAGTCCGAAGACAACTGTTCGCTCCTATCCGGTCACGAGCATTGGCATTAGCACGAAGGTAAGAGCAGAACGAAGTTTGACGAGCCTGGCTTATTGGTGCGAACAGACCATCACATCCGTTGAAACGGGCCTGATCACAAAGACGTATCCTATCACCACCGTGACTTACTCAACCGCCGTTGAGGAAGTGTGCAACACGACGACCAAAGAAGAGTTTTACCCTTGCACGTAAGTCCATCACCTCTCCGAGTGGCTTCGAGAAGCGTCGCATTTGCAACACAGTTGGGTTCTTACCCATGAGCTTTGCTCTTGCAAGCCGATTCTGTCCAATTCCACGATCTCCAAGTAGAGCATGCAAGCCGAAACTAAACTAACCAGGTCCGTCTACACATCTTACATCACTGATGTCACTACCTGCCCAATCGAAATCGTCACGAGTACGCCATCATCGACTATTTGCTCCGAGACAACCACTATTCCCTATTTATCAACGGTTATCGAGACCTTGACGACCTGCACGACTCAGGGCTATGGCCACGGTATCTAGGTCGTGAAAAGGGATTGGGTGAACATACGGGCGACATGAAAAGATAATTTGAGGATTTAAAGTTGAAAGTGCATGGGGGTACGCGATTAGGCGGAATACACTCCTTGTTGTCATAATTCTCTCGTGTAGGAAGTGGTCATAGATGTTGCCCGTTAGTTGACGTACTTATCCGCTCTTTAGACCAGTTAATTGTTTAATTCATAAGTCCACGCCTGATGGCCATCTACTTCAATATCGACGACTGATACCTTCGTATGTCCAGGTGCTTGCATGCCATATGCGGTTGAGGGTTAGCTATAATGGTTTCTCCTGTAACTGTGGTCCTCTCAATGCACTTTCGCTATCGCACCGAGGTCTTATGCAGTTTCCAAGGCGATGGTCATACCAATAGACTGCATCGTCAGGGTCCTGCAGGGTGGTGAGACGAATGCGGAGCAACATCTGTAACGTTGCGGAGCGGATGGCTGGCTTCTGGTTCTGTTGATATGCAGAAGAGGTGCTGGGCAACGCAAAGAAAGTGGAACGATGGTATATGAGCGCACAAGTATAATCATTACTACCAGTTCGCTTGTTAGGCTCCCACATGAACCAGACATGCTTGAACATTGCATATATTTAAAGCATAATCAGAATGGGAGTGCGAGGCGAAGGCAAAATACACTCTTCCATCCCAGCTATGGTATCTATAACCAACTTATCTCCCCACGAGGGGGCTGAATGCCCCCATGGTACTCAAAACGGTATTGTACTACATCTGCCGTGCAGGAGGGACTAATAGATGCATGTCTAGTGCAACGCTCCCCCGTTCTGCAGAACGGCGCATGCCGTGTTACGTTTGCGGGGATTGGAGGATGCAGAGTCGACGCACGCACGCTGGGAATTGCACTTCCGAATGCGAGGTCGACTTGATAAGAGATGCGGATGATTGTGTTTGCGAGCTGGCCATCGAGAAATCGATTTGACGAAGGCCTGTAAGCCTCCGAGCAGAACTACCCTTGAGGTTAGGTACATAAGTTCAGAGTAAATGGCGTCGCTAAGTGCAAGGCAGTGCAGCCCTCGATCAAAAACAATGGGCATTGCCACCCCTCCGGACAAGCTTAGCTGAGTGTGTACTCGCAGAGCAGATTGAATTGTTAGCGTGACGAGCAAACATCACACACGTCTCATCTGCAAAGGCTGGCCAATAATCTTGAACAGGTTGTCATTCTCGCAGCTAACCTAGACAGGTCCCGAATGCACTACCTCACGCCATATAACCCGTGAATGCTAGAAAAAGACCCATCCCTGTTGCCAGCTCTCGCCCCTAATAACGCTTTCCCTCACGAAGAACGTCAGAGAACTCCTCAAGCGGAGACCTCGCTAGACGCGTCTCTTTCCATAGGTTGGGGGTGAGGAAACCGTAGGAGTGGGCGACGGCAACAAAGGTGGCCTTGAGAGTGTTCTCGAGCGTCTTGGTCGAACCAGAAGACGCGGTGTAGATATCGGCCACACCAGCGAGCTGCAACAGACGCTTGACGGCGGGCGAGGCGACGAGACCGGTACCGCGGGGAGCGGGAATGAGGCGGACGGTGACGGAACCGCACTTGCCAGACTCCTTCACGGGCAGCGAGTGGGGCTCACCGAGGTTGGTACCCCAGTAGCCTCTTCGGATGGGCACAACGCTGAGCTTGGCGATGATGATGGCAGCGCGGATAGCGGTCGCGACTTCCTTGGAGGTCTTGATACCGAGACCAATGTGGCCCTCGGAGTCTCCGATGACGACGATGGCCTTGAAACGGGTACGCTGACCGGCACGCGTCTGCTTCTGCACGGGCTTGATCTTCATGACCTCGTCCTTGAGCTTGGGGAGGAAGAAGTCGACGATCTGGTACTCCTTGATGGGGAGAGAGTGGAGGTAGCTATCACAGATTAGCACTTCCACCGACAACATTGCCATCGTTTGTTCACGTACATCTCCTCCATGCTCTTGATCTTGCCAGCCTTTACGAGACGGCCGAGTTTGGTGACGGGCTGCCACTCCTTCTCCTGCGCCAATTGTCAATTTCCTGCCGATTTCCCTATTTTGTTTCCATGCATACCTCAGTCTTGCCGCGACGGCCGCGTCCACGTCCACGGCCGCGACCGCGGTCGCCTCCACGATCGCCTCCACGGTCTCCTCGGGAGCCAAATCCACCGCGAGCGGCGCCGGCAGCGGGGGCAGATGCGTCAGCCATGATGTGCGTTGGGGGTATCGGCTGCTGCAAATCAGTCTGTCAGTAAAAATTCTCCAAGAGTGTCCAGCAAAGCAGTGACTTACGGAGTTGTGCTGGGGTTAGTGCTGGTGTCGCGAAGCTCGACCTGGGTGTTCAAAATGTGTCGCTGGAGGTGGGCTTGCCAAGAGTCGCGCGCCCGCTAAGCGAGGCCCGCACCTTAGTCAGCCATGCCTCCATCGCCTTCCCAGTCGTGAACGCGGAAAACACTCAGCGTAGTCATGCGCGTAAAAGTATATCAAATGCTGGGGTGCTCATTCTGGTCTCGAAGGGTTGTCAACACGTGCATCTTCTTGTCTTCTGTCGAGATCTGCACAGTCGATTGATAAACGAACGACGGCCTGCGCTTTGGACTGCACCGTTCGGAAGCTTCAAACGTGTCTGTGATGCATGACTGACACCACGTCTTCCTTTGGTGCGCTTGATCCATCATCTGCCCTTCTGTCCTCCACGCGCACCTTTGCTGTCACCTGCCGCTTCAACATGGGGAGTGTGCCCGGCTGACTAAGACTCCCCCGAGCGCGCTCATTCGTTCACATGCTTGAGGTGTCTACCTTGTTTGGAGCTCACCTGCACAACTCGCAACGTCACCTTCAACCTCTTCACATAGACTCTTTCTAGGCCTCCTCGCTATCCCCATGCGCTCGCAATGTCGCTGTTCAACTCAGTCCTCGGCTCTCTCTCTCCACGGTTGAAAGACTCGTTCCAAGACCCCCATGCCCACGACCACGAGCTACCCCGGTACCGATCTCAGTCTCCACGAATCCCTCCACCGATAGCCTCTTCTGTATTATGGAGCGCGCCTCCTGCCAACCTGTCGCCTCCTCCTCGCGTGCCGGACAACCTTCTTGTTCTGCAACGGAAAGCCCGCCATCTCGAACAGCAGCTACAAGAGCTGCTCGACGCGCAGGCAGATGGCTTGATGAGCGGCCCGGGAGCCTCCGACGGCATACCCGACGATTTGATCTCCAACGGTAGCACCACCCCGACCGTTAGCAGCATCCGAGGTGCTGGTGGAAGCACGGGGAGTGAGGACCACGCGCACAGCACACGAAGGAGGAAGGTCGGGCTCAATGCTGCGAGGAGAGGAATATCGAAGCGCATTCTGCAGCTCTCCAGCGTTAAGGCTGAGGAGCTGGACCTACTGGATGACAATATGAGGGATCTGCAGGTCATTGTGGAGAAGACGGACACCTGGACGCACAAGCGCTCTCGTCTCGACAAGAAGATCCAAGATATGGAGACCGAGGGCACTGGCGCAAATGCGCAGACCCTTCAGGCTGAGAAGTCCAAGTTGGAGCAAGAAATACGGCAAAAGGAAGAAGAGCTGTGGGCCATGAAAATGCGACATCGACAGATCAAGAACCAACTCGCCGACACCGAGAATTCAGTGGAGGCGAAGTTGTCGTCTTATAAAGCTTCGCTCTCGATAATGGATAAGGACATTGCAAGCTTTCTTGCACGCCCACCGAGAACAAACCACCAACCACTATCATCTGCGCCTTTCCTCTCGCTTCCCGCGAACCGTCGCACCCTCGAAATGGCACACGACTACTGGACCGACGAGCAAAATCGCCTAGCGGAAAGGTGCGAAGAAGTCGACATCAACCGCGCAGCGCTAGACGAAGGCGCCGTGCTTTGGAACGATGTCGTGAAGAAAGTAATCGACTTTGAAGCAAACCTACAAAGCCACATGCAACAAGCCGCACAGAGTAGCGATTCAGATCCAACCAGACTGCTCGAGGACATGGATGCTACGATCGCCTACCTCGAAGGAAAAGTGGACTTTGCATTGGCCCGGAGCTGGACCTTGCTCGTTTGCGCCATCGGAACGGAACTCGAGGCGTTCAAGGAGGGCAAGGATCTCTTGGCAGAAGCACTCGGCGTGAGCAGGAAGGGGAAGGAGAAGGCTGTGGAGAGGCTCGTGGATACGGAGAGTACGCGGACGGAGAGCGACGAGGAAGAGGCGTCGAGGTCTGCTATCAGGGTTGGAAGGGCCTCGCCGCCTAAATCGTCTGTGCCGCGACCGCAGCCAAAGCTCTTTGACACGGACGACGAAGATCCCGACCCAGAGCTGATGATTTCACATCAGGATACGGATACCGATTAGATACTCAGCCTACCTTATTTTAGTGCAGTGCTTTGAAGGACGTTGAGGTTATCAATAAAATGGAATTGGTCGTTGAAGTGTCAAACCTTTGACGAAAAAATACTAAGGAAGACTCCGCAAAGTGAGTCGTCTACATGCACGTTAAACAATGTGCTGTGACTTCGTATTCCCAAACCCGCACGCTCGCCTCTCCGTAACATGTTTCCTAAAGTAATCCTCCCGAGGTGTAGTGCTGTTGAGCCATCTCTAGTACATTGGACTCTAGCTCCCAGTCCTCCAAGTCGAGATTCGCACGATGCCCACTGTGCAGTTTCTCATCGAGCTCGTCTCGAAAAGGCGGTAGCGCTACGCCATCCCTCTGCCGCTCGCGGCTCTCACGCTCTCTGTAAGCTAGGTGTTGTTCCGGCCGCTCGCCCTTCTCATCCATTTCTTCGCGGAGGATCTTTACTTGCTTTTGCATCTCTTTCCATAGCACCAGCTTGTCTAGCTCTGGCTCGCCATCTCCACCACCTACTCGTTCGGTCCGCGCGGCACGGTCCACAGCGACCATGGGGTCATGAGGACCTGCCCAGCGGTGTGCTTGCCGCTCTGCCTCTTCTCCATTCTTGGTACCGCTACCAGCGATAGCGAGGAGGGTGGCGACGAACGCTTCTTGCATGTACGCGAACGAGAACTTGTCGGTAATCTCTGCAATCGCAGGGCACAGCTTGTCTGGGAATTCGATGTCCTTGTTGTCCTTGAGTTTGCCTTGCCAGAACTGAGCGTATTGCACACGCTGTGGGTAGTCTGGGTCGGAGAAGTAGTACTTTCGGTCAAATCTTGATGGACGCTTCGCGATACCCGGGTCGAGGCGGTCGAGATGGTTCGTGGAACCCACCATGAGGATTCCGTCGTTGGAGCGGATACCGTCAACTTCGTTGAGGAAATACGAGCGCACGCGGTCATTGACGATGGAATCAAGATCCTCAAAAACAAGATAGCAGGGAGCAGCTTGCCTTGCTTTGGCGAAGATGACCCGCAGCGAGTACTCTGGACCCGCATAGGAGGCAAGCGTGCGGACGTAGAGCGTGGGCACTGTCATTCTTTTGTCACCCTTTTCCCCGCGTTGGTAGAGCGTGTGCATCATCGCTTTTATGCTGATGGTCTTGCCGTTGCCGGGCGGTCCGTAGTAGATGATGCCTCGCTTCCATGGCACCTTTAGGTCTTTGTACGTCTGCTGGCTGTCGAAGAAGTTCTCGACATCGTGGATGATGTGCTTCTTCATGTCTTCGTCCAGAATGACGTCGTCCCAATTGCTCTTCTGCACAGAATTGTACAGTTCAGCACTCTTTTGCCAATATCCCTGATCGAACACCCAGACCTCATTATGAAGCTCTGAACCCCACAGCGTGGCCTCCGTGATCAACTCATCGACCTTGTGTCTTTCCCGCGTCAGGATGTAGTGGTTTGTGATGGCCGGGTAGCTCAACGTGCCATCGCGGGTGGAGGCAATGTAGACGATGTTCTCCAGGTCCTTCCACTTGTACAGGTATTTGCCGAAGATGACTTGCTCAGCCATAAAACCAGACGAGTTGTCCAGCCTCCGCCCTGCAGGGACGAACGTCTTCCATGTGAGGGCGGTGCCATAGGTAGGGTCTTTGTCGGGGTCTTCGATGGGTATAGCTGTCGCATACCCAGCGGATGCATAGGCGAGGAGGTTGAGGCCGCCTCGCGGGGCGACGACGAGGTCGAGGTTGGGGTATTGCTTGCGGAGAGCTTCGACGAGGACGACGTCGGTGTTGACGCGCTGGGCGGAGGAGTGGTGGAAGTATTCACGCGCCGTCTGGTCTCCATGCGCGGGATTGCCGTTGACGGTCATGTTGGTGGTTTGAAGTTGGCGGTCCGTTGGAGCTCGTGACTAGATGCAATGGGCAGTGCGGTATCGCGTGCAACGGAGAGGTTAGCAACTATCAAGAAGCCAAGGTAAGCTTCACGTCTGCCTGGAGCTCGCAGTGAACTGCCCCATGGAGCTCTTGGGGCTCGCGCGTCATTGGGGCGGTGCTGAAACGGAGGATGCGCCTTCCCCGCACGTGGGGTCGTTGGCGATTAGCGTCCGCTTTACCCGCATTCTGACACGCAAACCACATCGTGATATCCTCAAAGGCCGACGTTCAAAGAAGCTCCTTCGCAAGGACAATAAGACCGGGCTCTTATCCAAGCGAAACCAGCTGCCGACAAACGCCCTGCTGCCGAACGCGCCAAGCTGAAAACCAAGCCGGGAGGAAGGACCAAGAGAACGCCACCAAACCCTTCCGCAACGTCTCTCACGCTGTACGTCCTCAAGAGGTTGCGTGTTGGAGACAAATCGACGAAAAGCTCTTTTTCGGTTTTGGATGGATACGGAGAGGCTTGCGGGTGACGCGAGTACCATCAACTGTCGTTTCTTCGTAAAGGCTGGAACATTTGCGAGTGCCGTTGTTTCTTTGAAGCTGCGTCGTCGAGTATCAGGCGACGAAGTCTATGCCTTTGGGCCGGACGCGAGCGACATGCTACCGAGGTTGTCTCCCGACAGTCGAGACAGCATGATTCGTGCAGGACTCATGGGATGTTCTATCTACGGCGACACCCTCGTTAAGGCAGCGAAAGCGATAGTCGTAGATCACCGGCAGCATGACTGCACAACGAGTCGGATTCATTCGGTCAGACTGGAGGGACAAGATACGCGAGAACTGTGTGCATCTATGCCATCTAATGCCACTTCTAATGAGCAATCTTGGGAGACAGGCCACACCAGCAGGCTCAAATTGGAACATGCGCGGGGCTCCTAATTACTGCAGTCGACATGGAGCTCCTGTACGTACGACATCTAGCGCCTTCCAGAAAGGGGCCATGTGGATACCCATTCGTTAGTACATGGTCGGCGGTCTCTTGGATATGCGCTTGCCGGCTTCGTCTGGTTTGAACATTGCGGAGAACTCCAGCGCGCAATTTTGCGCAGACTCAGGACCATCGGTAGCGTGCGCTACTTCATGCAGGCTCGTGACCGCTAGAATCTTATAAACACTCGTTTTTGCGCATCGCCGTTGGATCAACACTTCCATAGGATCGAAGATCAGTGGAGAAGCGATGCGCACCGAAAACGCAGTACATGGATGCTGCTAGAGTATTTTGATACACGGGTTGACTCCGTGGCATTAGCCTGAATGCCGGACTATGTGCATCATATCGAAGCATCAAAGGTTCCCAGGGTGATCCGTTGCGCTGGTTCCGAATCACTAATGAAAACCCAGTTGTACGCGCTAGCCTCTTCCAAACTCGTGATCTGGTCTGCGACTTGAGAGCTCAGAAGCGGTCGCTCAAGGGGACGGAATTCAAATCAACGGCACACTTTGTAATCATAACAGTTGAGATCGGACGATGACTGTCCACAGAACGCTGCAATCTTGATCGCCACGTACGAACAGCCAAAGCGTGTGGAGCTAGTGTAGGAACGCGACCCGACCTGTTGCTCCCGCTGGCCCGAACTTGTGGAGTGAGTGAGATGATTTGTCGGCCTGTCGACATCGAACCCCAGGCTCAACAGGGCAGCGGAGAGCCCGGAAGGGCCTCCACACATGGCGCACGGCTGTTTACGGACGGGGAATCGTGCCGCAGGGTCCCTGCCGCGCGCGTCTTCTACCCAAGGAACAAGTTGACAATGGCGGCCTACCTCAAAACCAAATTCGACGACCGTGGTGGTTCTGGCGTCGAGAGGATTTCTAGGCGACGGTCGGGTCGATGAGGTCACCGGTTGATGTTATGTCATGCTTCGTCCACGAGTGGTGGCTTACGGCCAAGTCCTTGGCCGCGATGCTTAGCCTTTTCGACGCACGACTGCATCGTCATCCCGTAGTCGGTCGCCGCCCGCTCATGACTTGCCGTGCAGAGTATTTCCGCCAATTCCGGCAAATCGCTACCCTAAACCGACAGGCGGCCCCAGCAGCGAATAGTCACGGAGCAGTTCTTTAGGGGTACCAAGCAGACGATCCGTGAAGAAATCGCGAATCGCGATGCCCGGCATATATACCCCCACCAGCCACAGTTCAAGTCATGAGGATACTGGATGGCGCCGTTGCGATTGCTTGCGGTTTTCCCTGACCGCTTCAATGCAGCGCCGACTGGCGCAAGTGAAGCCAATCATATGCTCAACAACAAGGGCATGCATCAGCCCTCTTGTAACGGGAGGTCTTAATCTCTAAGCGAAAGCACGGGATTACGGGATAGATGACAGACCTTCGTAGGTGCCTGACATTCATTAGATGGGGCACTGAAGTCGGCGTCGGCAACATGGCGTCACCATACAAGCATCGGATGGCGACAACTCCGACCTTGACAAGACGGCCGCCGCCACTACCAGAGCAAATATTCTCTGCTCTCGAGTCTGGACTTGACGGATCGATTGGCGCACCGTCTGACCAGTCTTTGTCCTGCCGTCAACTCGGCACCTCGGCGTCTTGCGAGGTCGCCGATCCCCAGTAGTGGTGGCTGCTGAGCGTCGCACATTTGGATCGGTTTGGCCCCTGCGCTTCTTTACCCGGCATGGGGAGAACATGGGGAAATAATTTGAATGGCGGCCGCTTTAGCCCTTTACTGTCTGGCCCATCTCAGGTGGCTCCACTTGGAGCTTGGAGCGCTAATGGTCCCCGAGGGTCCTGGCGTACGTAGCTCGTAGAGAGCACCGGACCAGTACCCCCAGACATATATTAGTTCGTCCTTCCCCGGGTGGGGATACAAGGTCGTTTTATCTCACTCCAGCTTCAGTCCAGGGTTTTTGATCGCTTTCTACAACTTGATACCCATTCCACTTAGTCCTACTTTCTCTTCGGACTATCACAATGGCGACCGCTACCGAACACAACAACACGGTACGTTCCTGTCGACAGACGCGTTCTCTACACATGGCGCTCCTTGGAGTGATTGTCGCTGCTGTCCAGTACTAATTCCCCGTTCAGGGTCGCGTTCCCGATCTCAACGACACCAATGGCTCCAGCACGCATGACCATACCCCTGTGGCCCACAAGGAGCGGAAGCCTTACGACTATGGTTTGTCTCCAATTACTCTGCTCGACGTCTGCGTCTAACGCACTATAGGCGGCAACCCTCTAGCTCACATTCGAACAAACGACCCCGAGATGCGACTGGCTGCCTTCGGTGGTGAATTCCAGCCTGGTCTCTACCGGTACGACTCCGAAGCTTCACCCGCATCTTGAAGCCGATCTAACGTGCAAGTAGTCCCCCGAACCGCAAGTTTGCGAACCCAGCTCCGCTCGGTCTCTCGGCTTTCGCTTTGACTACATTCGTCCTCTCCCTCATCAACGTCGGCACAAAGAGTATTGGAGAGCCGAATCTCGTCGTGGCTATCGCGTACGGCTACGGTGGCTTGGTCCAGCTACTTGCAGGCATGTGGTATGTGTAAACTTCTAAAATGCAAAAAGTGATGTGTGCTGACTGCACATCAGGGAAATGGCCGTTGGTAACACATTCGGTGCCACTGCTCTCTCATCCTACGGCGGATTCTGGCTCTCCTTCGCCATCATCCTCACACCCGGCGGCTTCAACATTGTCTCCACCCTTGAGGCCGAGAGCACTGCGCCGTTCCATAACTCATTCGGATTGTACCTGATGGGCTGGTTCATCTTCACGACTCTGTTGCTCGTCTGCACGCTTCGATCGACGGTGGCATTCTTCTCGCTCTTCTTCTTCCTCGATCTCGCCTTCCTTATGCTCGGCATTGGATACCTCAACGCAACTGAGGCTGGTCCTCAGGAGGGCTGCATCAAGGCCGGCGGTTACTTTGGTCTCTTCGCTGCCTTCCTCGCCTGGTACAATGCGCTCGCCGGTATTGCGGACAACTCCAACAGGTCAGTCAAACCATTCAATCGCGCTCGTAGCACATTCGCTAACATCTACCAGCTTCTTCGTCGTCCCCGTCGCACACTTCCCGTGGAGCGACAAGGGCCGCGAGGTCCGCGGCAAACCCACCGATTCCGCGGCCGACCACACTGCTTAAGCAGTCTTGTCCCTGCAGCGATACTTTTGCTACCTATTTCAGCTTACGAGCTATGAGTGGCGGAACCGGAAAGAGGTGGACAGGTTGGCGACAAATATCCCGGACTAGTCAGAGTCTATGAAAATTTTCTGCGTGTATAACGAGCGATTCTCTTTGTCGATACCGGACAATTGTATCTACTAATATCCATTATCTTATTGTTACCACCGATTGTCCTGATGGTGCATCATTTTCACTCTAGCATGCGCTCCTCTTTGTTTGCAAAGACGCGTCGCGCCGCATATCACTCACATGACGTCACCGCCTCCGCGCATCCGCGATCGAGCGGAGCCCGCCACATACAGCTTCCCCGCAGCCCTCTCGTCACGACGTGATGCGCCCAGATGTACGAGATCGCCGTTCGTGCCGTCCATGCCGTTCATAAACGCCATGTTCAGAGTCGCTGATCAAAGCCTACTTTCTCGATTCAGCTGCACCGAATATCCTGACAAGGCTTGCGCATGCTTGCGTGGGCCATGCCGCTTGGGAGGTTCTTAAGCTTTACAAACGTATTGGCGGTGGCTTGGATGAGGTCACCGGAGGATGGGCTGATCTTGGGGTTTCAAGATAGTTAATGTGGAGTGTGGAATGTGGAGTGATGATGACGTGGTTATTGTGATGTTTGGTGATTGCGGTCGCCGTTGCGGTGGGTGTGTAGGTCTTCATCTGGCTTACAACATTTTCTATTGATTGAGTGCATGTCTTCCCCGTGTCGATGGAATTTGTCCGCAGCACTTCTGAAGCTGTTCTTTCCCAGAACAGCACTCATTGGAGTGCAAGTCAACTGTTGCCTCTTTTTACGTACTACACCAACCCCCTCCATCCCCAACGAAGCAAAGTCAACATCCGCGTTTCCGTAGACCAAATCAATGCAAAAACCCGTCCCCTAACTAGGTGAAGCACATACTGTGTGTAGTGCACAATTCATGTGGATGACATTCAACTTTAAAGACTAAGACGGGAGGTATATGGACTGGACTCATGAGGTTGCACATACGCATTGAACTACATGCTTATCATGATCATCTACAAGGTGGTATCATACCCGCTATCATACACTCTCGAACTACTCCCACCATCAATATCACCACCAACGTCACCATCATACCGCCACTCACGATGCGCCGCTTAAAAGCTCACCCAATCCATCCAGCTCTCCAAAAATCTCAGCCTAGCCGCCCTAACATGCTCCTCAAACTCCCCATAATCGAGCAATCCACTTCCCTTCCTTTCGCTGATGTCACGCTCCACAGGCTCCAAGCTAGCCAGGAAAGGGAGATGAAGCGGGCTCGACGGGTTGTTCAGAGCTTCGTAACGTATGAGTCGCGCGAGGGGCTCCATGGAGTAGTGCATTTGGGAGTGACCGCGGTGGGTGCGTAGTTTGTGCGTATTTGGGTCTATGGAGAGGAGTTGCATTGTTGGTGTGTTGGTTAGGCTGGGCAATCCGGGAGATGGTGGGGTTTGGGCGTTTGTAGATGACGAGCTTGAGGAGTGGTGGCTTTGTTCTGAAGGTTGAGATGGCGGCGGAGTGTGTATATCGGTGTCAGTAATTGGGGTCTGATCTTCCGCCGGACGTGGTACTTCTGAGTTGAATATTTCTACGTCGTTGGGCTCCACTGCCAACGCGAAGAACGGGCCGAAGTTGGGTCGTAAATAGTTCGGACCCTCATCATCAGAACATCTGGAGATGGTCGATTCGGAGCAGTCGTCTACCCTCTCCAATTCCGCGAGTGAATTAGGACGGAATTGGGGCATTGTCGGGTCTCGGTAGAGCGCCATGTTGCTGGAGGCGTTGCTGGTCGTATCCAAACTGTCCTCGACACCAGTCTCGGCAGGTGGCAGCCAACCAACTCGGGTCGCCAACGCCATGACAGCATGCACCAGCTCTTCCTCCAGCTGCACTCTGTACAACTTGGCGTTCCACATGAAGAAACTGCCATATTCCGGATCATCTGGCGAAGGATCTATATTCCGAACCACCTGCTGCTCCACCTGGAAGAATTTCAACCTCACCATGGCCGCCAGCGCATCTCGATTGACCAGAGTACTAGGATATTCACGAACCAGTTTCATGATGTCAACATTGCAGAAGGCCTCTACTACCTCGCTGGCATACCGATACTCCCCCAGGGTAACGACAGCCTTATTGGTCTCCTTCTCCTTTAATTCGAACCCTTCGAGAAGACGATCGATCTCAGGAGCTTCGGTTCGTCGTTCTGCGCGAGTAGCAAATGCGTCCATAGCATTGTCCTCCTTTTCCTTGAACAATGGGTCCAGCAGCTCGTTGAATGCCTGCTGGGTGATCTGATAGAGCACTTCTTTCCCGAGATCTTTTTCCGGTTCGGGAATCTCGTAGCCGCCCCAGCGTTCTCCTATCGGCCGGGAGGAAGTCGATGCGTTCGAGCGCGTTTCCAGATCAATGTCATCTTGAAAGCGTACACGCGAGGAAGAACGTGAGCCCCGTGTCCGTTCATGGTCCAGAGCCGGTGTCTCGTCAGTATCTTCATCTGCCTGCGCCTCTAGCTCATGTGGCGAAGGTCCATCCTCGACACCAGGAGGGCGAGTAAGCCCCTCCTCTTCATCCACGTAGTAATCTCTTTGGACCCACCTCTCTCGTACGGCCTCATCACCGCTTCGCGCACGAAAGTATGGATTCGCCATGTGATACGTTCGCCGAATCATCGTATTTCGATCCATAGTATCCGAGTCGTCCTCAACGATTGGATGTTGAAAGTTTTCGTCTTCGAACGATTTGTCTCGTAAGCGAGATGTGTCCGGACTAGTTGCTGGTATGCTCGACTGTGTAAAAGCTGACCCTAAGGGTTGCGAAGAGTGTATTGTCTCCAAAGCACCGCGGACAGAGAGCTCGTCCTCGGCGTCAATGAGATGATTTCGCGTCGCTTCTTTCTCCATTGCGTAGTGGGCCCTGAAAATTCTCAACACATCTTTCCTCGATATATAGCCGTCCCCATCAACGTCATAACCGTTGAAAACAATACGGAGTTTGACACGTAAATCCGGTGAATGCAGGCCGTCTATACCTTTGATAAACTCTTCCAGGCCAATCAAAGTGTTGTGATCCGTATCGAAGTAGGAGAACACGCGATCATAGATGAGATTCGGAGCAGAGTCGAAGCTAGAAAACTTGGGTATGAATGCGTGATTGAAGCAGCGCCGATCCATGGCCCAGCCGACATCGCTGGGGTCTGATTGCCATTCAGTTGCTGCAAGACAAGTGAATTGATCATAGAGAGCTTCAATCTCCTCTGCTTCCATGTTGGTTTCCGACACCAGGCGCTTTTTTAGTGCTGAATTCATTGATGGATTCATCATATGTGGGCGACCAGGATAAACTGGCTCCTGCTTGGGCACTCGTAAATGAGGTGCTGGCACACGTATCTTGTAGAAGATATGAGTCTTTGTATGGGAGAAGGTGGCTTCGCAGTCGGAACAGAGGTCGAAATCTGGGCAGTTGACGCATCGCCACCTAATGCCGCGAATCGGCATCGTGTCGCAGCCATTGCACGTTATGCCTCTATGAATGACGCCTTCGTGTCTTTGTGTCCCAAAAGTCAGCAACGTTTCGAGGAATGGACCGGGCAGTGTGCGTTCAAATAATGAACAGGTCCATATTTATGCAGGTCAACTTACCTCGCACGATCTTCCGCGATGTGATATAGAGTGCGTTGGAGAGTCTGTCCATCTGCATCCACGACCCCACCCTCAGTGTCCTCGTCGCTCGGCCACGATACCTCCGTCGGCACGACGCTCTCAGCCCGACCGGCCACAACACCTGCTCCACTAACAGTGTCTCCGGTAAAAACAGCGTCGCGATGCCTCTGCAATGCCTGCACTAGCCCCTCATGTGGAATCGCCTCGGCAATATTTATTGTTACCAGATTTGTTTCCGACGTCGTCAATGGTCTCTGGGCGCGCGCAAGCAGTCGCACAACAATGTCATCGTAGAGCTCGGCAAGTCGACGATCCACATCCTCCTGGCTTATTGAAGGATCCGCCACTTCGGCCAGATGCCGGGCCAGCTCTGGGGAGACCATCTCGCGGGCGTCGAGGGCAAGCACGGTGCCGAAGAGGTCAACCTCCCCAAGAGGGATGCTGCGGCGTTGGAGGAGACGCGTGATGCGCGCGGGGCCCGTCGGCCGGTGGGAACGAGGGGTGCCTCTGCGGAGGGCATTGCTTCTTTGGAGACCGCTGGACGGAGCGCTGGTGACGAGCGAGTACACGAGTACCGCTGCATAGGCGGCTGAGGCTCCGAGGAGTGTGAGGATCGCAGGTCGGTATCGAGAGACGGAGGAAGGCGTCGCGCTCGCCATATCAGAAGAATGAGACTCTGACGCTCGCTGTGACAGCTGCTCTCAGAGCCCGGGAGAAGCGTGGGAGATGGGTGTGGGGATGCCGTTTGCGCCAGATGAGGTCGCAAGCGTGGGGCGGGAGGGGAGAAGGATCACACAGAGCCAAACGCTCGAAATGGGATGCGCCTACTTGATAGGCATGGTATCTTCCAGCTGTAGCAGTCGCACGTCGCTATGGCTGTGAAAGATGCAGCGTCTACTGACTGGAACCAAAGCTCTGGCGTTGGCTTAGTCATTCTCAAACGTGTGGTCCGCGGCAGCCCCGAGTATATCTCAGCATGGGGGGTGACGCATTAAAAGTGGGTGAGCAACCGTAGCCCCTGTTTTCATGCACGTAGACACAAATGCGATGTAGTCTCGCAATATGATTGAGATGTCATTATATACAGTCTTCCTAAGCGATAAAAGGAAGAATAGTAAGTACGCTGTTACGGCCAACCGGCCTCACAGTTCCCTACTATTATGTCATTGGACTACTACGCGAACAGAGTCCGCAGAAGGGGGTCCCGAGGGCGCGACAAGGGACATCACGTGACTGATAGCTCCGCCAAGGACTATCGCTAACTGTGAGAGCTATCGCTGCGACTATCACTCCTAGCGATAGTTAATTCTTCGACTATCGCATGAAAGTATATAGTCACCCTCGAATGACTCCTATAGTCGTTCGTATTCAATCTTAGTTACTTCTTCGTACCTACTCTACTTCCTAGTACCTTTATGTAAAGTCGCGCTTACCTTATTTGTATCTAAGAACTAAATGTTAGGGGTACTGGTTAGATACTAGACGAGATAGAAGATAAACCTTCTACTTACTAACCTTCTCTCTTTCTTATCTCTTCTAACCTTTCTTCTCCTATGACAGAGCGCCTACTGGAACTATTATTTTCAATAGCTTCTACTACTTATCTAGTATAGCTACTAAGTATTAAGAGTCTATGCGGATCGAACTTACGCTAGCACTGCCTTTTTCAAGTCCCTCCTGTTCGGCGGCTTATGGAGACCGGGGATCGAGCGGAGGGCTACTGTAGCCATTATCGAGGGCGGGTTGAGATTTGGGCCATATCGATGAGGGTGAAGGTTAGATGATGATGGGATGATGGCAATGATGAGAGCTAGTCGAACGACGATCGCTTGGACACCCAACTTAGGCGGGGTAAATGCCGAAATCGCTCACTATACAAGAATGCAGATTGTATTACATGTTGCAGCTGAGTGGGTGGAAGGCGTACCGGCCAAGAAGTAAAGGACGATGGCTCAACCCGCTGCTCCAGCAGCGGTTGTTCATGCCTCGTCTCTCGCATACATGCATATGCATCTACACGCTGCTAACTAGTATCAAAGACAGAAAGAATCACTGTAAGAAGGTAGCTAGTGGCGACACATGGAGGGTGAAGATTGGACTAAACCCCGGGCACGGAATGCAAGTGACCACCGGGGTATGGGACGCGGGAAATCAACCATTGATGTTCATATGCTGTTTGTGTTCGCCGCTTCCATTGTTCCATGGACTGGCACCAATGCAGCCCAACCTGGTTCTTTTTCCACAGCCGATCAAGCAAGTCGCCACGCTGTGGCTCGTACGCTGGCGGGTCCCACTGTTGCGTCGAACGCGGATGCGCAGTGACTACTGTATCTCGATGCTATGGACGGTGCAGGGAATTCCCACTTAGCACATCGTAATCTGAATGTGGCTCAGCGTATCTGCTTCCTCCGTGCATGGTTGAGACTGCATGCAACATCCTGCTTGTAGGTGAAAAACCTCTGCAGCGTTGAAATAAACACGATTAGCGCCCAACTTCCTAGTCACCTGCATATGCAGGCCGGCGTACAGGGTACAACGTGCTGATTGTTCTGCGAGCACCTGCGGGTTGCCACCTCAGCTGGGTGTGCTGATTGGTGTCAGTCAGTTCTCAGCCTGCGCCCTACGCCTTTGCTCACCCACTTGCAGCGAACCGCAATTAGTGTCCCGCACACGGTCAATCTCTCCGCTAGGAACGGATTCTCGGTATTGTAAAGAGCGGAGCCGCTATAGGCGAGTGCTTGAAGATTTACGATGAATTTGATAAAGAGTTGAGTCAACTCCGGTGCTCAGCTTATAAAGGCTGAGCATATTACCATGGAGAAGGATCCTTCGTACATGCTGCCTTACATTAGACCCCGTACATACCTTACGGTTATGGTACAACGAATCTGACACCACAGAATGTAGGGTCGAAATCTCCTCGTTCACCCATCTTCCCAAAACCCCCAACAATCACCAAGCAGAGTGCCCCCCATCCATCTTCAGATCTGCTCCAGTCTGTACATCGTTAGCCGTTATCCATCTTAGCCTCAACCACTCCCAACTCATCACCATCAAAACAACGTCAAAACTCACCATGAAGCTACTAGCATCACTAAGTAAAAACACCGCCGCCCCCCTATACTCCCTCGGCTTCGACAGCCTTCCCAGCATGTTCTGCGTCGGCCAATCCGTCTTGCGCTCAGGGTACTGCTCAAAGAGTGCTTCCACCATGGCTGTAACGATGTAACCTGGTGATATGGTATTGACGCGGATATTGTGCTCGCCCCATTCGGAGGCTAGGTTGCGTGCGAGTTGGATGACACCGGCTTTAGAGGCGTTGTAGGCGGGGCAGATGAGGCCCTAGAGAATAGAGAGTTAGCGACTTGTACGACAGGTAAATTTGGGATTGGGAAGATGTACTCGATTCGCGATTGTTCCGGACATACTCGCAATAAGCACGATACTCCCGCCATTCCCGAACCTGATCATCTGTTTCGCGACTGCCTGGGCCGTCATGAATACCCCCGTGACATTCACCTCGAACATACGATTCGCGTCCTCAGCTGTATACTCCAACGCAGTTGTCTCTTGCTGGATCCCCGCCGCTGCAATAAGGCCATCCACGCGCCCATGCTTGTTTCCAATTTCTTCAACAATCTTGTTCAAGCTGGCGACGTCACGCACGTCGACTTTCTGGTAGGTGAGGGAGGTGCCTAGGTCTTTTTGTGCTCGTTCTGCGATGGGGTTGAATTCGGCCGAGGGCTCGTCGAGGCGGTCAAGTGCGTACACTGTGCTGTTGTCAGTGTATACTAGGAGTATTGCTCCAATAGAGAACTACCAATTGCGCCCGCTTCGAGCAATGCCTCCGCCTGCGTGAGTCCAAGCCCACGAGCAGCACCAGAGACCAGCACCACCTTGCCCTTCAAGCTAAATTCGGATAACGACATCTTCTCTGTTCTCAAAAGCGATCCTATTTAATCTTCACAGTATGCAAGTACAAATAAGAGAAGTCAAGGACCAAGACACCGCGCTGAAATCAATCGATGAAGAATTCGAACAGAGAGCAATCACGAAAGCAAGCAAAAGCGTTTTCTCGCCAGCACCCCGCGTCTATTTAACCAACTCGCTTGCACACTACTCCATCATCTGACCACAAATTTCCCCCGGACCGCTCCCCTAGGCCCTGTTTTCGGCATTCCGTTGTAAGCCCGCGAACCGTGGAGAGGTGTGGGACCAGGGGGAGCTATGGCTGCGGGGAAGCTAGCTACAGCGGTACTTCCTAATCGAGACATTCCGCACCACTTCCGCGGCGAACACCTCGTGGCATTGGATGAACGTCATTGTCTACGATCGCATGGGGGTTCTGCAATCACGCAAGGCGAATCTCAAGCGCCTCGAGGTGAAGTGGCTGTCCCATACATATCATCTTGGACTGATCATCGAGGGGGTCTTTTTTTGGGAGTGCGTTTTCAGAAGGTGGAATGATCCCGTGATCGTTGAAAAGCTACCCCCACGCTCCTCCCGCAAACCATGGAACTTCGAGTCCGTATCGTATCCAATGCACAGATGGCACTGAAAAGGTAACGTCGCGGCTTGGAATTGCGTCGCGTGACATCTAGCCAAGGAACCGTGTTCGGATGAGTTTGATACTATCGCTAACATATGTCTCATATCTTCACAAGTTCTTGCAAGTCATATACATATAGCGGCCCTATCTTGAGCGAAGAGCCAATGCAAAGGGCCAATGAGACTTCTTTGCCATGGACTGAGGATGGCCTCTCTGGATTATATCACCCTCCCCTGCCACGCCCTTAACGCATCCCTCAGACCCCCCTCACTCTCCTCCTCATGCCAGAAATGCCCCGCCCCATTAACCTCCACGCCTTGCACTCCCACGCCCGACTCACCCTTCATCCAATCTACCCACTCCCTGGTCTTCTTCGCCGACGAAAAGACATCGTGATTTCCATACACGACTAACGTCTCGTGCTTCGCAACGACGTCTGGGAAGCTAGGCAATGACCTATTGAGCATTTTGGATGCTAGAGCGGGCGCTGCAAGTGCAGATATCGATGTGGTAAGCGGCGAAATAAGAAGGTAACGGATTTTGGGCATCGTGATAGAGGGATGCAATGGGTTGTGTTCGGGCGGGGTTTTGGTAGCAGATTCGTTCCGTCTTCGGTGACTAAGGCTGCGGAGGCGGTTGCCCAGGTCTAGGCTTCTTCTCCCGTCCATGCTCCGCCTGATATCTCTGCTGGTCCTCCTCTTTTCCGGGCTTGTCTCCTCACCACCCATTGTCACAGAGACCCTTCCTGGCTTGCGCCTCTCCCGTTCGCGATCCCGAGCAAGATTCAAAAATTCCAGGTTGCTCTGGTCTGTGAGCTTGCGCGCGCGAAGGACGATCTCGTCGGCGGCCGAGCCGGGCAACGGGGCGGAGAAAGGCTGTAGGATCGAAGGTACGGGCGGGAGGTGCTTTAGGATGATCGAGCCGTATGAGTAGCCTCCAAGTATGACTACCGGCGCCTCTGGCGTCGACAGCTGCGCCGCATCGCTGCCGTTTTGAACTTTTGGAGATACTGGCGACTGGTCCGGTGAAAAGATGGCGTCGGGTGCAGGGAACGGCTGTAGGTACGACATGTAGTGCATGAAAAATGCGGCAAAGGAGATATAGTCGTCAAGCTCTGGCCGGCCAGACCAACTTGTGCGGCCTTTGGACCCGTGTGCACCCCTAGACCTCGTCAATACGGACGGCTCCCATACAGAAAGCTATCCGGAGAATATGTACCTGAAGTTGAACGTCCCCACAATCCAACCAGCCCTTAGAAACTCATCCAACACAATGCGCACAACGCGATCGTCATAGCTCCCACCCATGGGCGCGTATGGATGCGCAACGACAATGCCCTTCTTCTTCCATTGCTTGTATACTCCCTCATCGCTCAATGAAGGTCGCGTAAGAATATCAGGGTGGTATATCCGAAAGTCCAACGTCGTGTCATCGTGTATGGATGGGATAGTGGAGGTAAAGCGGGGCTCGAGAGAGTGCGGCATTGTGGGTCAGGCATGGACCCGATGTTGAGGGCTCAAAGCATTGCGAAGGAGCAGCAGGTATCTCCGGCGGTTCTGGGAGCGGAATACGAGCGCTCGTGTAAAAGGAGGTCTGCGTGCCAGTGGTAAAGGGTGGAATGCGAAACGGTGGTTCGTGACGCAGGCCGAGCCACATTGACATGACACATGCGCCACAATGCTCCTTAGTCAGCCATCACAGCAGTAAGGCGATATCAATGGCCGCAATGTACATTAGACGTATTGATGAAACTGCGGAACTATTTCATGGTCTCGATTGATTGTTATACATACATCTGATTCCCAGGTTCATCAAATTGAGTCCAGAGACTACGTTCAGCCTCCAATTCACTGCTGTATCGAGGCATAGCACGTCCAAACTCTGAGTACCAATCTGGGATATTCAGAAAACCATAATGTCCCTTCGTATATTCCCAATACTCGGGATACCAGCCACTAAACGCCCAGTCAACAATTGCTACAATTCTGCCATCGTCCACTATTATATTGCGCTGGGTGAGATCCGAATGCGCGAAGCATGTACGATAATGATGTGAGTGTGAGTGCTCGAACCGACTCCAGGCGAACGAAGCTTTGTCGTACGCTCCATGATGCGAGCACTTCGGCGAAGGGACGGGTTGTCGCGTGCTTGTAGAGCTAGACGCTCGCTCCTGCGCTCGGCCGCCTCATGCAATTCCTGTCTGCCTTGTCCCGCACGAAACCACGTTTTACGGGGAACGGTGCTCAATCTCTCAGTAAGCGTACGTCTGTCCTTTCGGCCAGGCTTGGATACTTTCGACGGGTGGACCTGACTGAGCTGGGCTCGTTTGCTCGATAACTTTCTAACGCATTTGGTGCTCTCCCCTTCCATGACCAAGAAAGAAGTAGTCTCGCACGCAGGTCCATTCGATGGTGGTTTCGGAGCATATTGAGCGGCGATTTGAGGAAACTCCCGCTCGATCCAGACCAAGAGGGCCTTCATTGGGTTTGTACGCTGCTGCGGAAACAGCATGTCATCCATTGCTTCTTCAGCCTCGGTCTGCTCTACTGGCCATCCGCTCGATCGGTAACCAGCGTCTCTCTCTTCCTCCTCTTGGAGTCTTTCGCGTATGTAGACGTAAAACTTCTCCCACCCTTTCAGCAGATCGCAATTGCTCCCGAAACCAGCTATTTCCGCAGATTGTCCAACAATCCATTCCAGTAAAGAATTCAGTTCTTCTAAACGAGCGCTGGCAAAACTCTGCTTCCCTCGAGCAATCGCCAGGGCTGTGTGCGCGTGCGCTCTTTCAGTTTCTCTTCTCCATCCGTCCAACTCAAACTTCAGAACTTCTGAGGTCTTCTATGCTGATGCGAGATCTTCCTCCGACTACATGATCATAATGTCGCTTTTGACAACCGAGCCTGAATCTTTACTTCTCAATACTTTTAATCTCTTCTGTGCCTTGTCCAATTGCTTTTGCTGACGGGACACCTTCTCTTCGAACTCGAATAATTTCGCCCACGAGTCCTCCGATGCGGTTTGACGAACACTTGTTGACAACTTCGACTCAGCTTGTTCCCGTCGCTCTTCTGCGAATTGCAGCTCTCTTACATGCTATTTACACCGGCCCACTCCTCAATGTCCTGGACAGTCAGAGTATCCAGCTCCTCGGCTAGAACTAGGTGCATATCTAGAGTGACGGAGCTAAAGCCGAACGAAGGCCGGTAGTTTGCGGATAAAACGAAGTTGCATGAGGTGAGAGTACGGCTCGGCAAAACATTTAGGAAGGCGCTCCTGCACGTGCTACGCGCCGGGGTCTTGCCTGCATACACGCTTGGCGTCTGATTAGGCACCTGTCCTGTTCTATCTTCAGCGTACTCGGCTTGGTTCGCGCTGCGCAGAGGGGCTCATGAAATACGAAGACCTCGTCGCCAAGCGTGAGGGGAAAGAGCGTCACCATAATCCATCGCACGACCTCGAGGCAACTCCCAACCGCAGGCCACCCGCAGCGCCAGCTTGCGTCCCTCAGTGTTGCCCAGATCTTTCTACGTCGAAATTATTCTACTCAAATCTACACAAATCAATATGTGCGGTATTGCATGTAAAACGTATGCCGGTTGTCGCCGCAACCCTAAACACAACATAAGGACTGGCTATCTGCGCTGTCAAACAGCACAAGCCCGCCCGAACCAACAATTATGTGTGCCTGCAAGTGGACAGCAAAGGGACTTGCCTTTGACCCTTGATATTCAAGATACGAACGTTGCCGGAGACTGTCCTGTTTGCGAGGCAGAGACGCCACCCAATTCCTCAGATTAAGATTGGTCGGTCCCCCATTTGACCCCCATCAACTGGCAGTGCTTGCGAGCGTATTGGCATGCAGCAGCGTTTAGTTGTTCGAATTTGCTAACTCATAACTTAGCTTGAACTTATAGGAGAGATGTGGTTGCATACAAGTTACCGTTCTTTCTTACTTTGAAGACTTCGTATGTTATCGTGCTGTCGTCGATAGTCGGGTGTGAGTTGCAGTGGATGTCCAGAATAATATACATCTTGGAAGATTCGTTGGGGGGGATTAAATGAGAGTAGAAATCATTTAGAGGTTTAGGGCCGTGCAGAGCGAAGAATTGTTCATTTATTGCCGCGTCCTCAAGCCAGTATTGATCGCTGAAACGAAGGACGACTCGCTTCGGGTCGTTGATGGATTCCATCGGCTGTGCTATTATTTACTTCCAGCAAAATGTGTGTAGCGTTGTTAGGCGCAATGTAGATCCGGTATCAGGCTGTGCAAAGGACGGTGGTAGGTTCGAGGACGGTGTGGAGGGCTGATCAACGGAGACGCTGACGGCGGTGGCCTGCGTCGGTTTGCTGTAGGCTGATAGCTGCAGAAGTTAGTAAAATTGCTGCAAGAGATAACGACACTTTACTTTTGGAGGGTGGCCTACTGAATGAGAGATGTAGTTGTGAAATTGGTCCTCCGCAGTGGTCGCTAGGTCAACCTCTCGTGGGGCGAAATTCATGGAACAGGCACGGACCTTAACCACCTCCTAAACGCGTCTAAAAAAGTTAATAGAATAGTCGAAAGCTATCCAGATTAAGAGAAACCATAGAGACGAACGCGATACTAGTTTAATCTCATAGATTCTCTTGAATAGCTATAATTTACCTTAAAAAGTTGAAGGCTTCCCTTCGTGTTGGTGTTGGTCTAGGTCCGCGCCGCGCGCCTCTAGCGTGTCCAGGTGCTGACAAAGGCTGCACAGCCACGTATTATCTAATGTAGTGATCTGGATCGACCGTGGAGAGCTCTCAAAACAACAACTGTGTAATCGTACCCTTTTTAACGATCACAGATTCGTACGAGGTTTCAATGCTTTCTGTTGTCAACTTGAGAACAAATAGGAGTAGAATGTGCTTACTCACCTGCGCATAGCATCATATTTCTGCCTCGAGGGCTACAACAACCTCCTTCGCAGTCTCAAACCGGCGCTCATAGCAGCACCCTGCAACGACACCCCCAAACCGCACACTAGATAGGTCCGGAAATTTGCCTTGGTCGAACAGCTTTCGCACACGAGCGCCATAGACAAATCTCTCCTCATTTTGGGGCGCTGGACTCTGATAGAAAGGGTAATGACCAGTTACAATAATGTAGATGACGATGCCTAGACTGAACAGATCAACTTTGGGTGATGTGAAGTCTGTCAAGTGTGGGTCGAAACATGGATCATCGGGGATCAGGCCGCCGTCCAGTTCAAGCTCAGAACACCTAGAGCCACCAAAGTCCGCAAGAATCAGGTCTGTAGTGCTAGTCTGATGAACGAGTACGTTTGTAGTGCCCAAATTCGAGTGGAAGATGCCTCTCTCGTGTACGTAAGCAACGTCTTGGGCGATCTGAAGGCACCATTTTCCTCGCAACGCGTCGTCAATCGTGCTATTGTCGCCATCAATGTGCGACTGAAGGTCTCCACAATTCGCCTCGCCAAGTAACAAGCCGTCCTTTATGTCCTTGGTCTTTAGTCCAAAGTACCTAGTACCCAAGATTAGAATTGCTTTATTGTAGATAAGGGGGACACACCGAACAATCCTAGGATTGTCTCCTATTCTCTCTAAAAGTTGCTTCTCTACAGCGAAAGCATTTTTAACTCAGCAACTAACTCTTCGTATTTTGGTTGCCGCGGCAGTTTGCAAACCAAGCCTTTCTTTACGCGATAGACAATGGATGTCCGCCCTTGATAGCTTATTACCTCCATGACAATGGAAAACAGATGAAAGCAAAGCGGTAGGCAGAGGTAGTTATACGAAACTCGCAAGAGAGATTCTAGTTAGAGTAAACGGCAGTCAGCAAGCGAGTGCCTGGAAAATTTAGCAAAAATCCGAGGCGAGATCACCCCAGATCTGGAATTTGACCCCGGAACGCCTACAGAAGCATGGTCAACAAATGCCGTCTCGTTGGGAGAAGAGCCAGTGACACAATTTGATCTGCCCACGAGTACGCTGAAGGCTGGTCGGCGGCCTACCGGAGAGGCAAACTCACTGCTCGAGCATACGAGAAGTACGTTTGAGTATTTTCTATGCGACCCGGTGTCTGGTGGAGGCCTCGGACCAGAAGGGTTCCAGCGCGTGATATCATTGCAAACGGACGAGGCCAGGCACATACGTCCATCCCTTGATCGGACTCCAGTTGTGCGCAGAATACAAGCTCGATGGTGTTCTGAGCACTCTTCGACGTACCTTGATAAGTCATGGATGGGTAGACACGAGTCAGTCAGCTGCTGCCATTCTTCGGAAGAACGCGTCGTTATCGGAGTTCCGACCGCCTTCGCATGATGAGGAAGGCGACAGTGACAAAGACTCTAATTCGGACTATACGAGCCAGCGTCGCCCAACCCAGGACCCAGCTCTAACTCAGCCGCGTCTGAGGATCCAGGAGCCAGATGCAGGCCCATCAACTAATAAAGAAGTGCCTGGAACGGAGACACCCAGCAATCGCTTTGAGCGTTCGTCTCCGTGTTACACCGATGCGTCTGGATCATTCCTTCCACAGAGAAGCGTTGAAGATAGCTTCTTTCACTAGAGGCAGGATACTTGAAAGTGAAGACAACGACAGGAAGCACTTTTGACTGTGGAAGACTTGATATCGAAGCATCAGGCCTGGAGCCATTGAATTCAATACATGGTTGGTTCCACAGCTTTCGGACCGTGATACGGGCCAGTATGCAGGTGCAGAGTGGCGTATAGTGTGAGTCGTTCTGTAGCCCCGGAAGCAATACGTTTTTCGATGATCTTTGGATCGATGTTACCCTCGACGCGTGCCGTAGTAGATGCAGCATACAACAGAATGTGACTACTGCGCCGCAGCCGTCCAACCTGATAAACGTATTGATTCGTACGTGGAAATTGCATAATGAGAAATGTTGCTAGACATCTGCGGAAGGAGCTGGTTGTATTAATTAGTTAAGAGAAGCGCATTCCTCATCTAAGCAAAAAACGAAGCTTAAGACGCAGGGTCCGCAATTGAAAAACAGCTAGAGTTTGAAAGGATACTAACGCGGGACGCTGGATCTGTGGTTGAAAGGAGGGACTTTGAGCGATCGATTGGGTTATTGGGCCGACCCCAGGTCAAGCTAGGATAAGATTATCCTATCCTAGGACATGTGCGGGGGAACACCGATGGTTTGAGTTCAAGAGCACTGCCATAATTAAATTGAATGGCGAGATAGAAACAGGTATGACGAGCTGAGGCATACCACGAAGCTCCCTTTTGTGTAACTAACGTTAGCAAGTCGCAGCTAGGCGGTTGCCCGCTACCGGTACGTAGCGCAGGGCGACCAGCCCTTTAAACCTACCCGTTCCTCACGATGTGAGCGCTACTATCTACGCTAATACTCTACAACCTATGAAGCTACCTCAGAACCCACCATCCCTCCTCTTTTCCGCAACATTGTCGCGAACCTTTCACTGGGCGAACAGTCCGTCGCGTGACGATATCTTCTCCGACCGTTATACCCCGCGCGCACGCCCTCCGCCACGCGGTCCGTTCATTGCTGTGCCCACCGTTCCGCCAAATAAAAAAAAGGGCGCCGGCTGCCCTCTCTCACTGCGGCTCCAACGCGTCTCTGAGTCTTCGGGCCATCCCATCTACTGCTCGCCATGTTCTGGTCCGTTGACAGCAATTACTGTCCAAGGCTGTGCTGATTCTATCCAGTCCCATGGACCCTCGTATCGAGGACTCTGTCACCTGCATCGGACCAGATCGTTGGTTGCTTGGCTCCCTCTATATTTGCGAAGTTGTCAGCGTGCCGTCCGACGCCGCCGTAGCGATTTGGGAAGAGAACGGGAAAACGTACTGTATTCGCACATCTTCCGGGGATGAACGGAGGGGTTTGAACGACTCAGCAGCTAATCGCATTCATCATGCCGGCACATCAGCAGCAGTCTGGAACATTGGCGGCATGTATATCAAAGTCAAAGCCTGGCGTCAGAATATGCAGCTTGAGAGCGACACAATACGATTCGTTAAACGCATGTCCTCCGTTCCAACACCCGAGGTGGTATGGATGTCCGCGTCTGCACTGCATATGAGACATGCACTGACTTCGTACGTCAACATTATAGGTCACTTCGTGGATTGATGTTGCCTGGGACCGGTCCTTCTTGATTCTCAAAGCCATGGACGGGCAGACTCTGGATGAAGTATGGACATCACTGTCTACCAACCAATGCGTGCAAATTGCAGGCGAAGTCGCGAAATACTGCAAGGAACTAGCTCTCATAACATCCAAACGGCTAACGACTGCAACTGAGCACGGTGTTATAGAACCCTTCTTGACAGTTTACCCTCCAGACATAGAACCTTCGTGGAGGCCCCAAATTCTGGGCCCTTACACCTCCGACCAACTGCGGTCTTATCTTTCAGGATCTGCAGAGTGGGATGGTCATACAGAGCTGTTCTACTTCTATCACGCAGACCTTGGACCCACGAACATTGTGATAGAGAATGGGAGCATCGCTGGCATCATTGACTGGGAGTCTGCCGCGTACTATCCGAGATTCTGGTTGGGCACAAAGCCATGCGTCTCTGCTGGTTTCTACCTGCAAATTGCAAGGGCAGAAAAGCGGGCTTGGGCTTCACTGTTGGAACAGAGTTTGGAACGGGAAGGGTTTCCGCCAGACATGGAGACATATCAGATGTGGAGGAAAGCAGTTGAAAGATAAACCAAATCGAGATTCAGTTGTGTTTTTGGTCTTTATCTCGTGTCGTCGGTTGATTGGCATAGGGCTTCGCACACTAGAGAACCGCCGTGGGTGGACGTCTCTCTCGGAGGCGTAGCGGTGGCTGTGGCCTCCTCCCCGTTGTAGGTGACTTTTGTTCCACTCGTTGAGCCCAAAATTTTCCTTATCGGTCCGTTCCGATCGTCAAAAGCGAGGGCAATGTACCCTTCGCTGAGACTTAGTATGCCTAGAAAAGCAAGTTGGCGTACGCGGCGCACCCGCCTACAACACTAACTCAGCATAGCTTTATGACTAAACCGCACCGCGAGGGAATCAGTATTCTTGAGGATTTTGTACTCCACTACAAGCTCCATTCCACCTCGTTCTTCGCGAGGGATTTTGCGCTGCTTTGGCAGCTTTGGTAAATCGCGGCGAGCCCCGATAAATCGCAACCTGTTCTTGAGCTCAGAGGTCGCAAACGCTGCGCCATCGAAACCCTCACCCTATGCATAAGGCTGTTCACCCTTGCTTGTATGGTGATGCAGCCATGCCCTTAAGGTAGACGCCATTCTATCGGACACGCCTATCCGCGGATCCTCACTCGCAGGCGCAAATCACGGGTATAAGTTGGCTTTGAAGACCCGTAATGATTCATATCATAACTAAGTCTACTAACCATAGACCAATATTAACTCCGTAATTCCAGCCACAATCCATACTACCGTAATTCCATGCAGCGCATATGAAAGGTATCCCAGGCATCCGCCAATGATCCGTGAGCGGGTCTTACAAAATGCGAGTTCAAGGGGAAACATCCCCAAACCGCCAGCAGACCGAAGATAACACCTAGGCATCGTAACGTATATCGTACAGACTTCGCAATAAAAGGACAGAGGAAAAGGTCGTAAGGCTTGAGAGCTATCGGTGCCAATGCGTCCAGCTCGTTCTCGAAGGCTGCAATCGATGGGAGCACGAATGCTGTCCACCGAGTGCTGCGCCCCTTGAATGATTTAACGACGTCCCATGTCTTGAGCCGAAAATGCCAGTCGCACATTGCTGTAATGCACTAACAGGCTGTTCGCTTCGTCTAACATGGTTTTGCAAATCTGCTGAACTTCAGGAGATTGGTTAATGTCCAACCGTGGCAGGGTCAGCACCGTCAATAGACCTAGCGTAGCCCCAGGACCTCCTTGAGTGCTGCCTCGACCCTCATGATATGGCAAATTGACCGAAGATGCGTCAGTATCTGGATGTACCGGTTTCTGCATCTGTGCAGGGACGCCTTCGAAAACACTGATCGGCGGTGGTACCTGCGCAGGCTCAAGATTCCGAACGACCGTAGTGCTAGACGGATTCTGGAAAGTGTCGAAGGTTTGAACTCCTCGTTGGCTTTGCTGTGGTTCTTGCGTCTGTGCATTAAGAGCGCGGGGCTCATCAACGTGCGGCGAAATTTGGGCGCTCCCGACTCGCTGAGCCATAACACGGGCAGATCGTCTCAGGGAGGAGTCAAAGGCCGACCGTTCCTTTCCAGCTCCCTCGAATCGATTTTGAGCCTGGTTGTCATTAGTACAAGTGTGCTTCAGAGTTTGACTGTGGTTCTTGACAGCTTACCGGCGGCTGATATGGTGACGCGGAAGCAGGTTGGCTCGGAGGTTGTGATGTAGAAGACCACATTAGACGTCTTCCCCGAAGATTGTATAGTTGCTGATGAATTCGGTTGATGGTTCTGCGTCTTTTAGTACCAATAGTGATACCCATGTGCTGAGTAATAGCACGCGCGAGGTTGAACGTCTCCAATGGACCGGAAGCCAGCACGAAATGGTCCATCTTACTCTGAACAACCTGGAGCGCGCGCCGAGCATCTGGATTATGTTCGAGTTCATAGTTGAAGAATTTCATAATGTTGACCCCACAGCCCGGAGAGTCTCGTGTAGCAAACGGATGAGAGGCCTCATCTTGAGGCTCTTCTTTGATGCGGACCGGACCATTGTGAGCCTGGACGTCGTGAGTAGCTGCCAGGTTTGGAAGACCTGGGCGGCTCACGTTCGCGAACCCGCGCTCCTCGTTGCCGGCGTGGCCTCGAGCTACGACCGGTGTCCCATTGGCTCCTGTAATATGCTGCACATTCGATAGCTGTGGCCTGTCTGACATCGCGTCTTGTTCTGTCTCCGACTTGATGGTCAAGGTTGTCTTCGGGCGTTTGGAAACATCGTTCGCGACCGTGTTGTCATGGATCATTGGAGGTGATAGTGCACGCTTTGCAGGAACAGACGAGTACGAAGGCGCGGTAGCTTTCTGGGTTTCCAACAAGTGGGTCCTCATCGGTATATCATTTGGCGTCGCGCGACTAACAGCAGGACCCTTGGGCGGTTCTGTGCCTGTGTGAATCTTTAGCATGACGTTCGATACATAGGGTCTTAGAAGGTACCTAGCAATGCTGTGGGCATCGCCGAAAACGTTGTCGCGCCACCAATTGAGGTATCCGTGATGTGGGGCTCAGTTGGAATGTCCAGACGCTCACCCCTTGAGCAGCTTCCATTGACAGCTCCTGGCGCCTCCCAGTCCATGTTCGTTGAAGTAGAAATGACGTGGGACTCCGTTGGAATTTCCAGACGCTCACCCCTTGAGCCACTTCCATCGACAGCTCCAGGCGCCTCCCAGTCCATATTCGTTGAGGTAGAAATGACGAGGGGCTCCGTTGGAATATCCAGACGCTCACCCCTTGAGCCGCCTTCATTGACAGCTCCAGGCGCCTCCCAGTCCATATCCGTTGACGCAGCACTCAGGTCTGCAGACAATATCTCCACGGAGCTTGCAGCCGCGTTATCCAGCTTTCCGTGGAACATGCGGAAGAAGTTGTCCGGCTCAGGGTGAAAGGCGGTATACCTAGTGTCCTGGGGCAGACCGTTCGTTGCATCGAGAGCTCCAGCTTCGCCAGACGAGGTGGAACACTCTCCTTCCTCACGCTCCGCAACGTCACCAGGCGATGTCTGAGGAAGCTCGCCAACAAGCCCGCCGGTACTCGTTGCCGTCACCGTGTCAACAGGATCGTTCTCCACCAGGGCCGTCGGCTGTGCATCGAGCGGAGTGGATGCTCCACCGGAAGCCACCGCAGACTCCTGGTTGACGATACTGCTGTCAGTCGGTTGCAGCTGCGAATCCGCCGGCGGGGCTTGTCCAGCGTCAACTACCATCGTTGCGTCGCTCTCGCTCATCGCTGGTCAGTCGTTGTTGTGGATGGTGAGGTAGAGGTTGGTTTGTGTCGTTGTGGTCGAGGTGAGCTGGGGTTGGGTGAAGTCGGCGAGGTGAGGTCAAGTCGAGACGGGCGACGTCACGTCAACAAGCAAACGCTTAGACGAGGAAGGCGCGCTCGCACCGCGACACACCGCCCCATAAAGCAGGACCAGTCTGCAGGACTCGTCTCGCGGGGTGTCAGTGCTAAATCAGTCCGAAGAAAGGTCATGATACTAGGAATTGCGACGCATCTTGTGCCTCGGGTTTGCGGTATCAGCGAGTCTACAAATGATTAGCTTCATATGAGCTGTGGGATTTTGTGAGTAGAAGAAGATCCTGTAGCTACCATCGTTCTGGGGCAAATTTCCCGAACATAGGGCTAACATTGAAACATTAGACATACCCCACTTTCATGTTGACCTTGGCTCCAGGAAATCAAGCTACATCGCAACTTGATATAATTGACCCAAGCTCCAAACTATTAGACACTACGACCCCCTGGATCAGCTTTGCAAATGGGCACCGAGGCCCCTCCGAAGAGCTTTGTAGACCACGACATCGTACCCCACCCTGACTGGCCATCGCGTTGTCGCCGTCGGAAAACTCGCGGAGCATCCCCCTCCATGCTTTAGGAACCTCACCCCCACGCTCCCCTGAGGACTGTATACCATGCACGTTCCGTACAAACGTCCCCAAGCCCGACGAGCTCCGGGGCTTCGCAAAAGAACAGTACGCCTGCACACTAGCCGTACCAAACCAACGACACCCAACATAATTGCGAGAATCACAGAAGCAAAAGAGAAGAGACACGTGGGAAAAAGACGACGCGTCCACATTCGTCGCCCAAATATTACATTCGCCTGGCCGCCAAAAGCAGACGTATCCGCGACAAGATGACCTTCCCCGAAACACCCAATGGTGGCCCCAAGCCAGGCTACGGCCGAAGGGAGCCCCCCACCAAACATCTTTCGCCCCGAACTACTAAATAAAAGTCATCGACAGAGTTACAAAGTGGTATATGTGAAATGGGATGAGTGAACGAAACCTCCGTTTGCCGCTGATGCGCACGACGCCTCTCCCGCCGGAGAGTGGCGGCGAGCCAGCTGGGTATACCGAAGAAATCTAGTAGCGACAGTAATAGAAGAAGAAGCTAGGCGGATGCGAAGCAAAAAGAGTAGAAAGGGGACAATAGAGCGCCAAGATACAGACAGACAACGCAGAGGCGATCATTGCAGATGAGAGTAAGCGCGTTTGCGCCCTGGACTGGAACATCAACACGCTGTCCTGGACGCCGACAGAACTAGGAGAGCCAAGAGAAATCCACGCCTGCGCTATGAACCAAGAGATATCGAGAAACTGAGTACAGAAGGTAAGTTGTGGGTTCGAGAACACTGTACGAGAAGACTTAAGGCCACGATGCCAATAGTTTGGTTCGTTCAGCTTGCTCGTCTTCGTCGGCCGCGACTTCCACCCTCAGGACGTTGTGCAAGCACGTCGCGTAGTTGCGCATCATCTTTGTCCTTGTCGATGTGGTGGACTCGTACATGTCTGCAGAGCAGCATTAGTGAATCCGAGTATATACCTCGCACCAATTCACGTACCTCTGTAGATTATCAGGCCTGGGATATTTGTGCTCTCGATCTGGACAGAACGGGCACACGTAGCCAGGAGACTGGTGAACCAGGCCATGCCGAATCATTTCATTCTTCCGCTTGAAACCTTTCCCCCCTTCTGACCGCGGACAGCCCCTGACGGGGCAGAAGTGTGGTCGTGTTTGTGAGTGTACATTTGCGTGGGAGCTATTAGGCAGCGGTCAGCACAATCGCAGCGTATGATAGCAACACAGGCTACAACAAATGAACACTGGCAAAACTCACTTGAGGAGGTATTGTGTTTGGAAGGGTGCAGCGTTGCAATTTGGGTAATCGCACCTGAATCCCCCCGACCCATGGGACGGTACGTGCTGTATGTTCGGTCCAACCGGTGGAGGTAGTGTTCTTGACTCGAGCGCCTCGCTAATGCTCATGCGTGGACCTCTGCCGTCTACCGGTGTCGGTTGTGATCCCGGGCTGAGGCCTTCTTGATAGCTATCACTCGTGCTTGCAGAATGCAATGTAGTAGCTGAGTAAGGTCCAGTGTCCGATGCTTGTGATGGTCTACGTCCCGGACTGAACAGCGAGAGATGTTGTCCCGCCCGCAAAAACATATCACTGCTACCGACAGAGGAGGAAGCACTCAACGGCGCAAACGCGCTTCCCGGAGATAACGAAGTTATTGAGAGCTGGCGACCAATCGAAGTCGGTGACTGGCCTGTAGAAGATATCGAATGTCGGTGCGGAAAGTTTGTTCGCTCTTGCTCTTGCATTGCCGTTTGCGCCATGTCATTGAAGTGCTGGAATGACGGAAGTTGCTGCTTCTGGCTGGGCGAGCTTGCGGACCCACCTTCTGGGGGCGATTGGGGTGTTTGCAGTGCCGGGAGCTTCTGGCTAGGAGATACTCTCCGGGCCGGTATCGTCAACTCGCGAAGCCGAGGTGAAGTCGCCAACGAGTCTGGGTGGGGTAACCCGTTAGAAATCGACCCATGTCGTTCGACGCTGGAGAGCGGTGAGGATGCCTGGTTCGGAGAGGGACCCATGCATGGGGACTTTGGATGGACCCCGTTGGTACTTGTTTGTACACCGTTTGTTTGTGACTTCGTGGACGAGGATTGTGACACCGAGTTGTCGGCGGGCAGTGCGCTATGCTCTTGTCCATCTAGCTCCACGACCGAATCTCGATGGAAAATCGGGGGTGGAGGCTTGATGAGCACGGGCTGCGTTGCTGGTGTGGCGGTTGGCGCGGCATTGAGAGCATCTCGGGCTACTCTGGAGAGATCCAAAGAGGGGGTCTCGATCGACTTGTGGTGGAATGGCACAGCTGCCAATGTAGCTTCAGCGGTTGGGGACCGATCGTCCATCTCGTCGTCGTCGGCCTCGGACCCGGAATCGGAATTGAGTGCTCGTTCGCCGACTTCACGAGCAATGTCGGGTCGGTTCGGGTCCATGGTCCGGATGAGCACGAAGTCGCCTTGACTGGGACGCGCCTTTCTCCGGTTAGACCTTTTGCGTCTTCGAGAGGAGGGAAGACTGACGTTCTGGGCGGTCGAAGATGTGTCTATTGGCTGAGTCACTACCGGGGGCGGGGTCGGCGAGGGCGTTGTTCTGGGCTTGAAGGGGGTGAGACCGGGCGATCGTGGAAAAGCGTCGTCGGAGTCGTAGTTGAGTGACATATGTCACCACCTGAGGCTCAGGAGCGCAGCCTCGATTTAGATGGTAGCAAGGCAGGCGACTCGGAGAGAAGGACCGTCTAACCCCACGACGCCGTCGACACAGTGAGCGAGCGGCACGAGTGCACAGAGGCAGGCGGGAATTCTCGCAACGAGACCAGGCCTTGCAGAGGTCTGAGGGGGTGGTCAGCATTGTCATGTGCCGTCGTTGCACCAGAAGGTCTTGTTCGAATTGGACAATGTGCAACGAAAGAACATGTACAGCGCGACTGGAGAGCGGGAGGCGCTTGGTTGAAGAAGAAAGAGAGTCGGATGAAAGCAGTGGGGTGAGCGAGGCTGCAGCCTACACAGGAACGGGCGTGTCGGTGCAGGTCAGGCCGAAGGAAGCGGGGAGCGAGATGGGAAGCTGGACATGTGCAGCTGCAGCGGACTCGCGCGACACAGGATGGAGAAGGAGAAGGAGAAGGCGAAAGGAGACTGTGGGAAACGGCGGGGCGAGGGGAGGGGTGGGGAAAGAGGGGAGGCGGTCGCGAGGATGCGGCTCTGCGCGGTGGGAGACGTACTGTTACCCGAGGGTCTTCAGCCTCACGGCGGTGGAGAAGGTGCGGGTGCCGATCTCGAACCTGTAGAGTCAACCAAGGCGCCGGCTCGACGAACGCATGGGGAAGACGATCGCAGGGGCCGCGAGTCGACGCTGCTGGTGGTCCAGGACGGACGGTGAATTGACGAGCGCTCGAGGCAGGGCAAGGCAGGCCAGGCCAGCAGCAGCACTGCGCGTGCTGACGGACGCGGACGGCGAGCACCTCGGTGGGGGTCTGTGGCCCGTCTCGAGGTGGGCAAGTCGGCGAGGCTGGGCTGTAGCGTCGGCGCCGGGCGAGGCGCACAGCTCCAGGACGAGGGCGCAGGATGGGAGGGTGAAGGCAGCGTGACGGGGACTGGCAAGAAGGCCATCAGCGACGTCGACGGGCGACGGACGCGAACCCTTGGAGAGTGAGCCCTTCACAAGCCTAGAGGCGCAGCGCGGCGGCGGGAGTCTCGCACGCAGACAGGCTGACTTCGCGGCTCCCACTGCCCACTGGGGAGAGCCATCAGCCTCACTGGACAGGGCCCAGATGGACCAGCCAGGCCAGGACGGCAAGCTGTCGCCCCTCGTCTCGTCTCGTCTCGTCTGCCCCCCCCCGCCCTCGCCCTGGAGCTACCACCTACCACTACCACTAC
>Ga0247733_1000210_pt1 | contig 63697 bp, 44 predicted proteins | sample UWRJL043104R2_FD_180932 | JGI IMG/M metagenome (GOLD analysis project Ga0247733, IMG submission 180932) | Plant litter microbial communities from Arlington Agricultural Research Station in Wisconsin, United States - UWRJ-L043-104R-2 | ecosystem: Environmental > Terrestrial > Plant litter >...
CCCCCCCCCCCTTTTTTTTTTTTTTAGGTGTTGCCTATAGTCCGTTTAAAGGTTTACTAGCTATACCGTAGAGGGCTTTCACTAACGTCTTATACTAGAGAGGCTATATTAAATATCCCTTCTCCGAAAAGAATATATATAGGTATTACTAACTTCTATTACTATTTTCGTTAGTAATCTCCGTTAGTAGGCGGAGTATTCGCTTAGTCCTATAGATATCTACTAGAGGTCTAATACCTCGTCTAGATACTAGTTCTAATTTCTAATATTATACTCTCTATAGTGCGGGTCCGATTACTATAATTTTATACTCTTAGTTCTATTTATACTTAATAATTTCTCTTACCTAGGTTGCTATAGTAGTAGTAGTATATAGTAGAAGAAATCTATAGCGCGTAAATAGACTACTAAGCGTAAATAAAAAGGTTCCGCCTACTTAATTTACTCTCTCTTTTCTTTATTCTTAACGCGCTTCGTTAACTCTGCTATCTACTTTACTACCTCCTCGAATTACCTACGTATCTTACTAATATATTCTCGTCTTCTCTATTCTATCGCGACTATACCGTATAACCTAGATATCTTTATCACTTCTAAGCGTAAAGTCTTCTTCTCTCTTTCTAAGACTCTCTATAAGCTACTAAGATTAGCTACGCGTCTACTGTCTATCTATAGAGTTCTTAGCCCTTCCCCCCTTAAGTTATTAAAGTCGAAAGGTCGTCTATCTTTAGCTATTAAGCTAGAGACTCTATATATCTAAGATACTAATATTATTACGTATTAGAGAGTTAAGTAGCCGGAGGAGGCTTTTAAACTAGTACTAATTAACTCCGGCTCTAATACTAAGGATACGTCGTCTATAAGTATTTATATCTACCCTTCTTATAGAGTTTCTATTAATATATTTCTAAAGTATCTCTTACGGACCTAATTCTTTCCGTATCTTAAAGTCTACCGTTTAGGTTCTTTTAGCTACTTCTAGATATATCTCTACTTATAATATTAATATAGTTAAGTATACTATAATAAAGCTACTAATATCTATCTATATCTACTATCTTTCTAATACGGCTTAGAAGGGGCTCTAGTCTTTCGTAGTATATCTAGTCTAGAAGTCTAGTAAGACTACTATCTATAAACTTTACGCTACTACTAAGCGTCTCTACTAATATACTATAACTAGACTTAACTAGAATACTTAGTTCGCTGCCTATAGTATACTCCGTAAGCTTATTAAATGCGATTATCTCGCTTAGGACTATAATATAAAGGTTCTCTAGTTAGCCTTTAATAAAGTCTAGACTACTATTAATACTAAGATTAATCTATATAAGTACTAGAGTTCTTAGGCTAAGACTATATACTCTAACGGACTAGTTTCTTCTAGCGGATTATTAGATAAGGTAGACCTTATACTTATAGTTCTAGAGCTTACTAAGATATAGACCGCTCTACTTAACTAACTTATAAGTATTCTCTTCTTTCTTTTTAGTTCTCTTACTAATTCTATATATAGGTCTAAGTTACTAGCGAGATTTAGTAGCTATCCCGCTATATTATTAATATTATTAACTATCTTTAGCTTTATTTCCCTACTCGTCACTATAACGATGATATAGAGGGTAGTAATATTCTTAGAGAGAAGAGAGAGATTATTAGTAAGGTTATAGGGGATAACTTAAGTAGTAGTAATCTTAGTAACAGTCTTAATAAGGTCTAGAAGGAGTAGATAGATTATTAGATATATTTATATCTCTATAAAGTCCCGTCATGTTTCTTAGCGTTTTAGTATTAGCTTTAGAGGTAAATCTAGTTATCTAGCGTATAGCTATAGGGCTATCTTTACTAATAGGAGTTATATATCGCGCGATTCTAATACCTATTCTACTCTAGCTCTTTAGGGCCTTTATAGTTCCTAGGTTCTACTTATATAGAAATTTAACTTAGCTATCTAAGTTCTTAAGTTATCTTTTTATTATCTTTATTCTCCCCGTCCTCCCCTCTCTATAAGGATAGGCTTATCTAAGAGGTATCTAATCTACGTATTAGTATAGAGGGCGGAGGTTACTAGTTCTATATTTATTTTAAGATAATACGAGCCAACTCTCGCTATCGCCCTTAGGCTTTCTAACTACTTTATATAATACTTAGATACTCTCTAGATACTCTTAAATATTCTACCTTCTCCCTCTATTTTTAAGTAGATATTTTAGGGGTACGCGCTAGGTAGCTACTAACTCTATCTACTTAGGTTCCGTTCCCGGTATTCTCCTTCGGACTATCTAGAGTATCCCTTACTACGCCTACTATTCTACTAGATATTAGCTTAAGTATCCTTAGATATTAGGGTATATCTATAGAATTCTTTATATAGCTTTAGAATTAGTTATAAGTTTCTTATATTATCTTCTATATTAGTACCCGGCCGCTAATTTCTATAACTATTTATCTTTTATCTATTATCCCGGTATTCCCTTCCTTATCTAAGCTAGCTCTTTTCTCTCTCTCTTTCTTTCTCCCTCTCCTATTAATCTTATATAGGGGTATACGACTTAGGGTCGCGTTATAGCGTAATCCTAAGTTTACTATTTCTATTCTAGTAGGGAGCGGAGAAGTCTATCTATTAATCTAAAGTAATTATATCTATTATCTAAGTAGCTTTCTTTTATATAGAGAGTTTATATCCCTTCTACTTTACTTCGTAGCGGAGGGATTTCCCTTAGCTAATCTTCTTTTACTTTTTCTAGAAGATATCTTCTACTTTAAATTCTTTATACCTATCTATAAGGATAGCCGGTAGTTACTAGTCCTAGTGGAGTTAACTTAGTAGTAGATTTTTAAGAGATAGTCTTAATTAGTTTACGTAGAATACTAGGTATACTTCTAGTAGAGTATTAAGTTCTATATTCTAGAGGGAAATTACGCGGGTAACCTTAAACTTAGTATTCTTCTAGTCTAGTTTCTTATTAAAGCGGTTATTTAATATTTAGTCTCTATACTAGAGCTATACCTTATCGCCTACTTAGAGGACTAGGGCTTCTTATCTTTTCTAGTTCGCTTAGCGTTTCTATTCCTACTACGCGAGGGCTATACTTAACTAGATAAATTTAAAAGTAGATTTAAATTAGAGAACTATCCGTTTAGCGGATTCTTTTACTATAATTTTAAACTATCTTTATATCTCTATATTCTCTTCTATATTAAGGTATATTAGGTTAACGTTATAGCCGTGCTAAAGGAAGAAAGGGCTTACTCTAGTAGAGATAGTATTCTAGCCTTTTATCGCTATTTATACGACGGGATAGAGTGTTACCTAATTATCCTACTTCTAGTTATAAAACTAGCGGAGGATTACTTCTATAATACTATTTATTCTTTTTATAGTACTATCTATTTCTAGATAGAAAGCGGTAGAGAGATCTTATTTAATTCTTAATCTCTTTATTATTTCCTTCTAGAAGTCTAATATAAACTAGGTGCTGTAGTCTAATATAATCCGCTCTAGTAACTAATAATAAATAATAATCTCTTTAATAAATACTGCCGCTACTATTAGGGCTTAAATATTTAGAAGGGGAATTAGAGTTATATCCTTACTTAGTCTATAAGTTACTACTATTAGGTTTTAGTTACCTTCGCTTTCTAGTAGGCCTATAATAAAGTCTATAGATATCTCCTTCTATATTCTATCTAGAATCGGGAGAGGTTTAAGTAAACCTTATTTAAGCTCTCTTTAAGGTTTAGAGCGCCCGTAGGTATTATAGTTCTAGATAAATATTTAAATTAATAAGGATATCCTAGGCTAAAAGAAGTCTTAGAAAAGAATTTTATAGATAATCTCTCTTTCTAGATAACCCGCGATACGTAAGCTATATACTTTAAAGATAATACCTATATATAAGAGTTCTAAGTTAGGTATCTACCTTCTCTCTTAGTAAGTAAGGCGTTCTTTATCGTCTATCGCGTATTCTAAGAGGGATACCTTAATTCTAAGTTCTAACGGGAATTTATATACGCCGTTATAGAGTATAGTTATTATAGTTTAATAGAAGTTATTCTTCTATATAGCTTATTCTTATTATACTCTAAGGTCCCTAAGCGGGGTTTTAGGAGCTAGTAGACCTTCTACTCTCTCTTCCCTCGCTAGTCTAGTAGAAGATAATATTTATTCTATTAGTAGAGCGGGTATTTTACTATAAAGTGGTAATACTTATATAGCTAGAACTAATAATACTTTTAAATCTATAGTCTCTAGTCTATCGCGGTCTCTTCCCGCTATCTATAATAGTTAGAAATTCTAGGACTTCACCCTCTTATCTAAGTTATCTTAAGAGATATTCTATTCTTTACGTAAGAGTATATCTACTCTTATATTCGCCGCTCCGGAGCGGTACTAGAATATTATATTTATTATACTTAGTATATCTAACTATTAGATATACCGTTCGCTTAGACGTCTAAAAGTAGTAAAGTATTCTAGATTCTTATAGTCTATTATAACGAGTACGTACTCTACTACTTAAAGTTTACTATTCTATTCTTTAACGCATTTGATTACTACTAGTAGTTTCTTATTATAGATAGAGTAGTTATATTCTACTAGTAAGTTTTTCGCGGAGAAGTATATAATAGATCTAAGCTCTCTAAATAGATTACGCTAGAAGAGAGTTTCTTCTATTATCTACTCTAAGGTATCTACTTCTATAACGGTGTCCGCGTCGGGGTTAAAGTACTAAAGAATTAGTTTCTTAATAAAAAGTCTTTTTAGGGTACTAAAAGCTTCTAACTACTCTAGACTCTATATCTATTTTATAGTTTTTCCTATTAATTTTATAAGTAGGGATATAATACCGGAAAACCCTTTTATAAATTATTAATAGAAGTTAGCGAATCTAAGAAAGCTTTAGACTCCTTTTACTATTTATAAAGATTCCTACTCTTATATAGCTTATACTTTCTCTAGATCTATACTAACTCCTCTTTCTACCTTAATAATAAATCTAAGGTACTTTATCTTTTTAACTCTAAACTTATATTTCTTAATATTAAGCTATAGTCCTATAATTTTTAGTTTCTTAATAATTATCTGTATCTTCTCCTTATAGTCCTTCTTACTACCGGAGGTATATATTAGAACGTCGTTAATATAAATAGAGTAATAGTCGTCTAAATATTCTTTAAGGATAAAGTTAATATATCTCTAGAAAGTGGCCGGGGCATTAGCGAGTCCGAATAGAGTTACTATCTATTTATAGAGGCTAAACCTTATATAGAATATAGTTTTCTATTTATTACCTTCTATAATATAGATTTTATAGAAGGCTTATACTATATTAACCTTTATAAACTATTTTACCTTCCTAATACTTATAAGAGTTTTCTTAATTAGCGGGAGTAGGTACTAATTCTTCTAAAAAATTCTATTTAATATATAGTAGTCTATATAGAAACGTAGTTCTTCTCTAGACTTCTAGGTAAAGAGTACTAGAATTAACGTACTAGAGTTACTTACCTAGATAAACCTACGGTCTAAATATAATATTAGTTCCTATTATAATACTAGAAGCTCTTCCCTAGATATACTATAGAGGGGGCTCTAAGGGACCTTAGGTTCCTTTCTATCTTTCTTTTAGAGTTTAATTATATAGTCTACTTCTAGCTCTTAGTAGAGGGCTAGCTTATCTACTTCTTTTTTTAGAAATACTTTGTATATATCTTTTAAGAAGCCTAGTAAGAGAGGGATTAGGTCTACTTTTTACTTTAGGGTAAGTACTTTCTAGATATCCAATATAGACGCTACGAAGATCCTAATTACTTTATTTTTAGCTATTTTCTTAGAACGGCGTATTAAGGCTAAGAAAGCCGAGGCCTAGACTTCTATAAGTTTTAAAGAGGGGTTTTAATCTTCTCTACTCCGGATGTGTATTCCGAAGAAGTAGATAAAGATTAACTTCTTCGCTAGAGCTAGTATAACCCCTCTCTTTAATATCTATAGTAATTCTAGGATTAGGTTATACTTATTATCTCCTTTATTTATATAGAGCTAGATTCTCTCTATATAGCCGTCGATATTAATCTCTATAGTTATAGATTATTTAATAAAAGAGGTTTAGCCTCTAATACTAATAACTCCTCTCTAGTCCCTAAGTTCTAGATACGGTAGTTTATTCTTCCTTATAAAATATCCTAAGATAAATCTAAATATTAAGTATCCTATATTAAGTATAGTAGAGGTAAATAATTCTCTATTAACGAGCGTATATATAGTAATTAGACTCATATCTAGCTATAATTTTTAGAAGCTATTAAAGCTTTCCTTCTTTTAGTATTAAATAAACTATCCTTTTTCCCCCTAGCCGCGACTTCGGCTAGGAGACTCTAGTTTTTCGAACTAGAGTCGCCTATAAAGATACCTTCTTCTTAGCTATCGCTTTTTACTTCTTTTATTATTCTAGATTAGGCCTATACCGGAGGTTCCGCTAGAAGAAGATTATACTTTCTCTAGAAGTAGCCGATTTTACCGTAATAGATATATTACCTACTATTTCTCTATTTAATACGTTCCTCCGTCGTCGCTTATAATATACGGGTTTTACTAGGGCCTTAGAGTCTATTCCCTAGTTTATTAGAATACTTTTTATTACTTCCTATCTTACTTCTTTTCTTAGAGGAGTTTAGGGGGCTTAACCGGCCGAAATTTATATAGGCTATTAGCTTCTAATCTATTAGATCTATATCTCGCGTAAAGCGGGGTATTCTCTAGAGTAAGATTCCTTATTTCTTCTAATAAAGGTTCTTATCTATCTATACTACCCTCGCTATTACTTACTAGATTATAGCGTCTTAGGGTATCTTTACTACTACTATCTAATCCTATAGATCCGGGCGAATAGCGTTCTAATAATAGCTCTTTAGGTATATATTATTCCCTTCCTCCCTTATATTAAACGCTACTTAGAGGAATTCTATATTAAACTTATATAGAGAATTTTTATCTTATTAGTAGATTATCTATAGTCTATTCTATACTTTTTCTTCTTTTAGTAGGTCTAAAAATTACGTATCTAGGAATTCCTAGAACGCTTTAGTTTTACCTTCTAGATATTAGTTTATTTATAATAAGGCGATGTTTACCGCGAAGTCCTTTAGTTAGTTAAATATATATTCTACTAGCGAACTAAGAGTATCGAAATCTTCTTAAAGTTTAGTCCTTATTTAGACGTAGAAGTAGTAGTAGTCTAAGCGATTCCCCCTAAACTATTCTAGATTAGAAAACTTTAATTTCCTTAGGTCTTAGTATATTTAGGGGTTCCTTACGGGACCTTATTTATTTATTTTCTAGTTTAATATTTAGAGTTAGAGGGCCCTTACTTAGTATATTAACTACTATAATAGTTCTAATATAGCCTTAGTTTAGTTTAGAGTTAGTATTAGGCTATAGTAAGAGCTAGGACCGGTTTACGGGATATTTAATCGGTTTAAGACTACTAGGAGTTTTTCTTTAATATTATTATATATAAGCTCTTTATCCCGGAGGGATTCTTAGAGAAGTATCTCTATATTAACGTTATTAAGTCCTTAGGAACCTAACTTTCTAGCTCGAGTAATAAGCTCCTCTAAGTGAAGGGGATTTAGGTTTATAGCTCTAGTGTAGTTAAGTCCTACTCTAGATATAGGGTAATAGAAAGGTCTTTCTCTAAAGGCCTTTCTTAGGGAACTCAGCTTAGTCCGTTAACGTAGCTAAGAGAGAAGTATTAATTAAATCCTATATAAGGGGCGGGCCGCTAAGGGTAAATACTAGATAGAATACTTAAGAATTTAATAAGAAGCTATAGAGTTCCGGTCCCGGAGATCTTATATATACTACCTACTCTAAAGAGAACTCCTAGGAGTTGCTTCGGAGTGAGCGGAGCTCTAAGATTTATTAACTAAGATTCTTAGGCCTAGCCTATTATATCTCCCGAGACGCGTTTAAATAAGAGGTTAACCTAGAAAGATATTTATAATGTAAATAGAATAGCTTACTCTTTATAAAAGTATAGAACGCTTATTTCAAGAGAGTAAGTAAAGATACCGTAGATATAGGCCTTATTTCGTTAGTAACGCCTCTAGAACGTACTCTAAATACGTTTATATACCGTCTCTAGGTTCCTATATTATATCTAATACTTAAATTCGACCCTAGCTAGCTCTTGGCCATTAGAATATATAATAAGCTTCTTATAGTATATTATACGCTATAAGCGGTCCATATTTAAAAGAGACTAATAAACTTAAGCTAAAGACTAAGCTTTATACTTTTGTATAAAGGCGTCGAGGAATAGACTATAAAGAAATTATACTTTATTATTAAGATATTAATAACGGGATACGAACGCGTTTATATAGTAACTTATAAATAGTAATACTAGAGTCTTATATACGGCGAATTAGTTATATAATCTCTATAGCTATAATCTCTAGAGTTTAATAGGGTGGAGGTGGAGGGTATATATAAATACTATATAATATAAAGAGGTAGTAAGGCGTTATATCGACGCTAGTAGGGATAATAATATTAAAGATAACTTTATACCCTCGAAGAATAAGGTTACCCTAGCCTTAAGGATACTTAACGTCTAGATAACGTATTAGTAATAGCTTCTAGATATAATAACTAGTATCTATATACCGTATTTTTAGAGTCTTGCTATTATCGTTTCTATAATACTATAAGTCTCTAGGTTCTATAATTATTGGGGTAGACCGGTTTGAAATAGGTTCTAAAGATAATCTAGAGAATATTTATCGCTTAGAACCTTAAAAAAATAGTTCTTATACTAGGCTACCTTCTAGGACCAAGCAGCGTACCTAATAAACTACTACTAGATATCTAAAATAGTCTATAACGTGTTACCATAGCGTTTATAAAATAAATAAAATATAAATACGTACTTCTTATATAAACTAGCGTAATATAGGTACGTAATAAGGGCTATTACTAATATATATAATTCTACTCTAGAATTATTATATAATTATAGTATAAAGGCTAAAGGTCGTAAGAATATATTATTACCGTAATAGGAAGGCGTTACCTAGTTATTCTACGCTTTTAATAGTTAGGCTCTATTCTATTAATACTAGTTTATATATTCTAAAACTCTACCTAGGTCTCTAGTGTTACTTCTATATATAATAGTAATGCTAGCGCGTTATTAAGATATTCGTAATACTTAACCCTAGTATAAATATACCTATACCGTATAGTAGGAGTTTCTAGATAGGTATAGGTTATTAGCTTTAGGGAACCTTTTTACTTTCGGTAGTATTAGAACTAACGCGTTAGTAATATATTCGGAAGCGGTTAGTAATTATATATACTAATAAAGCGTCTTATAGTACCTATTCTAGGGCTACTCTTAATCTATCTACCTATATATAGTATATGTATCCACTATTACTAGTTTATAGGTATTTAGGTAGTAGTATCGTCTAGTCGATTATTAAGGTTATAAGTAGGTTTAATAAACCACTAGTTAATATAGTAATAGGAATATTACTCTAAATAGTATAAGGAACGTGTTCGTATTCGGTTGGTAACACGATACGTACATCTTAGTTATACTTATTATCTCTCTCTTCCTAGTCCTGTATACTCTAGGAGGGTAGGTATTATAGATCTTAAGGGCTGCCGTAGGGCCTACTATAGCCCTCCTCTATAGGTACGAGTGGCGACAGCTGTGTTTATCTTAGTTAGACCTAAATATATTATAAACGTGTTCATATGGCGATTACTTATTAATACTTCCTTTATTGCGCGGTAGGTGTAGGAGATAAGGTTAAACTACCAACGTTGAGCTTAGTAGATATTTTATAAAGTGGGCCCACCAATAAGCAGGGGTACAGATTAGCGCGTGTGGTCGGATGAGCTAAGCGAGTGGTTGGATGAGCTGCAACCTCGTTGCTCGGGCGCGATGAACTGGTGGCACCTTTCTCCGTGCTTAGTCAGCGACATCGATTCCATAGCAACTTACCTGGCCGTGCTGGCTTCCATCGGAGGAATGCCTTCGCAACACACGACCATCACACGCGCTGCACAACGTCTCATGACACCACTCGGACGTCTTCTGCAGGTTCGGCCCCGGCCATCGTCACACATACGCTACACCGTCCGCACGTCCTCTTTGCTCCGCACAATGGCGACGACGAACAAGAGCAGCACCGCGCCGAATGCGACAGCAGGCTCTACGACAAGCTCAACCCCCGGAGAGCAGACGTCGCAGCAGGTACTTCCGCTTCCCGAACCAGCGCCCGGGAGTAGAGCCGTGGAGCTCGACGTGGGCAGCGGGCAGAGCGTCAAGCTTGATCACCTCGGGCCCATGGTCGTCAATCGCGACGGTACACTGAGTCGCGTTGCGAACTGGGAGCAGATGGCGGATATCGAGCGACAGAATACATTGCGGATACTGGGAAAGAGGAACCAATTGCGCATGGCAGCGCTGAGGGCCGAGGACGAACAGAAGGCGGCCTGATGGGGGGATCCGCGACCAAAGTCGCCCAAGTGCGGACGCGCCCATGCACAACGGTTGCGTGAATGGGACTACGGAGTAAAGCACCTGTATTTATCGACAAGCACTGTAGATCCCGGCCCGGCACATGACGCGTCTGTCCTACACGTCGGTACTCAAGAAAAAGAGCGCGTGTGGCCCCCGGTGACGTCAAGCGCCCCGCATAACCCTCCGCCAACAAATGTGCATCCTTACCAGACGGAACACGGCCATAACATCGCCAACTTCGCTATTCGCCCGACGCACGCTTTCCCAGTACATCTCCACGCCGTTGTCATCATGGCGGCCCCCAAGCCTGACTCCGAAAAGGCCGTCGCCGACATTCCGCCCGAGAAGCGCCTCCAAGAAGCCGCCGCGGCCGCCGACGATGCCCTCGCCGCACAAAACATGGCCAACAAGCTTAGGGAAAGCGCAAAAACCTTCACCGACCCCAAGAAGCGCGAGAAAATGCTCACAGACGCGTACAACAAGGAGATTGAGGCACATGGCAGCAGCAAAAAGGCGCGGATGCTGCAGAGCGGTGCCTTCCAGGGGACCATAGGCGGTGCGGGGATCGGAGGCGCGGTCGCCGGTGGTGTAGGCACATTAGTTGGCACTGTAGTGGGCACCGTGACAGCGATACCCGCGACGGGGCTGGGCGCGCTGACGGGCGCTGGCGTGGGTGCTATACACGGGCCCTGGATAAAGCTGGGGTCTCTCACTGGCTTGGGCGGCAAAGATGACAAGGGCGAGAAGAAGGGAGAACAGGAAGTCTCACCAGACGACGACGATGCGGTGCCTAATCCAGAGGCTCTCCGGAAAGCAGCAGACGTTCTCGCCGAAGAGAGGGAGACGCAGGGACAGCAAGCCGCGCAATCACAGAAGGAAGGGGACCAGCAAGGCGAAGGGAAAAAGAAGCCGCGGAAGCTTGAGATAAGGTCTGGACAGCAGCCGACAAAGTCATAATGACGGCCGAACGTCGCAGAATGCTGGCCGAAGCTCAAAGGCTCAGCCTAGGGCTGCATCTGTCACCACGAAGCATACCGAGGCCTCTGAGTTATCTCTAGTCCAAAGAGCCTCTAAATGCCTAGGGTTAGATATACGATGCACACGGTAGAGAGTGTGGAACGCCACCACGTAAAACCTATTCGGCGCAAAGTCTTGGGTATATTCGGATATTCTAGCGTTTCGTTTCATAGCCTTCAGCATTGCATATGTCACATTTTGGATCCTCTGACCCATACATCCACAGTTTCAATCCTAAATCATCTTGAAATTTTGATCTTTCCTGTCGCTCAAATGTACGAATTCCCACGATAAAGAGTTTACCTTCAGCTCATTCTGCTCCCCTATTTATTATATCCTGCCCCTGTCCAAGAACTTCTTCGGTAGATCTACGGTTTTTGCCCTCAAATACTCAATTGCGTTCTTTCCAAGGGTGTCGAATTTCGAGCACTGGCTGTATCCACTGTGAAAGAAGTCAGCGAACATCCGGCATGTGAGTTGAACGTGGATCACGCTTACCCGTCTAGATGGTCGTGCAGCAGGAAGTGAACTGCTCGTATGCCTGGGATCTCGAAGCGATCAACGCCATTGCCAGTATACTCCTGTGGACCTAGGAGCTGTATGACGCGATCAATCGACAAGAAGCTTCGCAACCAATCCCACTCGTCGTTGTGGCGGACGTAGAAGCCAACATTGCAGTCGCTGGCCTTGTCTCCGCTCTGTTAAATAAAGTCAGCACATACCACGCTTTTGGATCATCGGCTATTTCCTACCCTTCCTCCGACGATATATCCAAGAGGCGCGCGAATGGTTGGGCCAAATTTATCGAGTGCAATGGGATCCTTCGTGTCATAAGATGCCTGCTGTCGTGGGTACTCCCTTGTGGCAGCAGGGGGTGGTAGTTCTCGGACGTTATTAGCACCGAAGAGGTTGTGCACCTTCACGCCTAGCTCTGACTGCGGCATGAGAGCAACCCAGTATTCGTAGAACGGCTTTGGTACCACTTGGCGAAGGTCGTTGCTCAGAGAGGCACCCTTCAGACAATGTCAGTACCTGCGCCATTGAAATGACGGGGAGGCATACCGGAGCGCTTTGCAAGAATGTTTCCAGCACCCAGCGGTTGAACCCATTCGGGACGTCCGGTCTTAGGAGCTCGGGGTCCTTGGTCTGGGCGAAGACGCGGAAGTCGACAGTTGCCACGTCCTGATTTGGGGCATCGACGGCGGAATAACCCATTTGTTGGAATTTCAACTTGGTAAATCTGGAAATGTTGTCGCCGATGGCGTATCGAATCTGGTTTTCAGTGACCTTGCACTTCTCCTCGATATCCAGACCACACATCCAGATGTGCCACTCGGCCTGAAACCCGCCAGGTAATGTAATACCAACCTTGGTTGTTGGAGGCGGAGGAAGGCCTTTGACACCAGTAACCCGAACGAGCTCCTCGCCGATTTGATGCATCTGAATGCCAGAGAGGTCGGCAACCACGTCGCAATTGTAGTACAGTCTAGACAGCGTATCAGCACCATGTCAACTCAGGAATGTAAGCAGCACTTGCGGTCCTTGTATCTCGTAGAGAAGTTGGCAGGCGACCGAACCGACTGTCACACATCCGCCTGTGTTCTTCTCTTTGGCGATGTTGAACTTGCCGTCTACCTCGATCTCTGCAATGGGAAATCCCATGTTCACGTCCTTGCCGGTCTTGACGAGCCAGTCAGCACCCTGTCAGCAAGTGGGGATGGTGTAAAATCTACCTGCAAGAGATCTTTGAAAGACGAGTAAAAACCCCCGGTAACGTACGATCCGCACTCGATCAGATGTCCAGCGACAAGTGCGGAAGCTAGTTGGTCGAATTGGTCGCTTTTCCAGTCATGCCACCAGCTATAGAAACAATTGGCATGATTCTCATTGAAAGAAGAGCGACATCAAGGAGGGAAACTGTGAGGAGGATCAAACCTACGCTGCAACACCGATGATAGGCGCGGCATCGGCAACACGACCGCAGAGAACGATATCAGCGCCATCTCGGAAGGCCTCTGCGATACAAAGACCTCCCAGATACGCTTGCGCACAAATGGGGTCCATGCCTAACTCTTCAAGAGCCTTCCCGTGCATCAAGCTTTCGAACTTTTCGCCTTTCTTAATCAATGCCCGCACCTGCGGCGTCACATCATCACCCGATATCCAAGACACCTTCCGGTCGACGCCTCGGTCCTTGAGCATCTCCTGCACAACTTCGGCAAGCAGCTCAGTATCGCTTGCACCAGCATTGACGCACAGCTTGCAGTCATTTTTAACAAGATTGTCGATGCACAGTTCGAAACACTGCAGGAATGTCTCGGCGTACATGGCCGTCTTCTTGCGCTCTGTTAAGCTCAAATCCGCCTTGGACCCCGCGGCCAGATTCTTCGACTTCCCGGTCCCGTGGACGACCATTGTCATTTCCGCGAGCCAATCGCCGACCACGGCATCGACTTCTGGGTCGCCGGCCATCCGTTGTAACGCCGTGGTACGGTCGGTGAAGCCGCCAGAGCAGCCGGCTATGCGGACTGGCCGGCTTGCTCTGTCTTTGGAAGGCATGGTGAGCGGATACTTGTTATCTGATCAAGTTGCACGATGAAGTATCCAGAGCCAGAGGAAGATAGTAGTCGTATCTCAACAATCGTACTGGGAGAGAAAAATGAAGTGTGGAATGTTGATTGAAGAGGCTCTCCGACTCTCGATTAGGTATTGTGCAAGTAGCGTGAACATACCCCACCAGGTACAAGCGTGCGTAGCGCGGGGTGTGTGTATCCAATACCTTCTGGTGAAGTTACCCGTGTAAGCGTATTTACGCATTCGGTCCGCGCATGCTTTCCGCGCTACCATCCCAAGTCGTGGACCTCGGCGTAAAGTATACGCGCGCAGGTAACCACGTAGATGCACACCGATCCCATTAGCTAGATAGCTTAGTGCGCATGCACACGACCTATTTCTCCATCTCCATTTAAACCCCAACTGACTTTGAGGCACGAACATATAGGGAACAAGACAAAGGTTTTATGTAGGTCGTAAGTAGTGTTGTGTTCTATACTGTCAAGCCAAAAAAGCGCACTCAGCCATAGCCTTCGGGCCAGTTTGACATTGCCTCATGCTGTGGGTGAAGCTTTGGGTAAAGGGTGGCAATTTGCGAAGGCGCAGACGCCGGATTATTGTCATCTCGATCTCGAGTACACGTTTCAATACGGTCGAAGAGTTATTCGGCAAGGGCACGGAGGGATAGATGTTGTAGAATGCGTAGCGTTCACAGAGTTTCCAGATTACTGCAGTGCTTTTGTGATGATATGTATATATGTTGTGTGATCACATACTCGTCGGAACAACCACTTGAAAGCGACGCGGGTACGCCAGTCTGCGCTTGTATAGCTGGCTTGCAGGCTGTCGATAACCGGTCCTTAGCGAAGCGTCAGTACTTGGCAAAGAAGCATCCCCGCCCGGATACCGACGCGTTATTACACGCGTATTTACACGCATGCCAGGGTAAGCAGGTGTTGCCTCGCTATGCGGGAGTACATGCTCGAACCATGACCGCACCTACCTTGGTTCAAAAGACCACTGTGCATTCTTCCAGCCATTGTCCCATCATGTCCAACACAAAACGAGTTGCCTATGATGGACCTCCACTAACAGGCCCAGGCATCATATGGACCAACTGTAAGATCGATGCTCCCGACAAAGTCTCCCCCGAGCTCTTCAAGAAGTGGTACGAGACGGTGCACATCACCGAAATCATCAACGCGAAGCCTGGCGGCGTCGTAGCCTCGTCCCGGTACAAGTGCATGGACTCGGAGCGAGAGGCACCATACCTTGCCATCTACTCGTTGCCTGATCTAGGGTTTCTGCAGACGGCCGAGTTCAAGGCGGTGCCCATGACGAACCCTATGCTTCCGGAAGGGGGCCCAATCCACAAGTTCGCGTCGTTTGACACGCGATTTTACCAGCGTGTCCAGGTGGTAGAGCGACCAGGCGCACCCAAAGGGCGCGCGCCAATCTTGATCTCAGCTCTCGACCCGGCCGACGGTACCGAGGAAGACTTCAATGAGTGGTACGAGAATGAGGCGAGTTTTTTAATGATGAGGTTGACCGTGTCCAAGCTAAGCCGTTCCACAGCATCTGCAGCAACTGCAGGATGAAGCAGATGACTGGCGAAGGAGCGCCCGGTACGAGCTCGTGTACAAAGTCGAAAACCAGGGCACGCCGCTGGAGAAACGCGGAGCGCCCAAGTTCCTGACGTTGCATGAATTCGAGGGAGGCAGGATGAGCGCGGGCGAGAAGGTGGCGCCACCGGTGCAGCAGACAGAGTGGACGAAGAAGGTCATGGGCGGCATCAAGCGTGCCGATGCGGCCAAGTTCAGCCTCATCACCACGATTGGTGACACCGAGGCCAGCTTGTAGGCAGTGTCGAATTGTCAAATTGTCAAATCAACTTTTCAACATTATTTTGTTTGATGGCGACGACGGCTGAAGTTGTGCGGCTCGGCTCTGCATTTCCGGCACTCGTATACTCCTCTCCGCGACAAACCCCAACGTCCGCATCGTGACCATGCCACCTTTGTATGCAACACCTTCAATGCAGCATGTTTTCTGTTCGACGGCCTCTCAATACCGTGAGATCCGAGCGACCGTCCACGAAACCCAGAATTCGCGCGTCGGTAGCGTGTGCGAACTGTAGGAAGCGGCGAATCAAAGTGCGCTTGCATCTGTCCATTAACCAGGGCGTGCACCGTCTAATCCGACGCGCAGTGCATCATCCGCGAAGGAAGAGCAGAGTGCGACCATTGTGTCGGTGCGAGGCTGCAATGCGTCGTCCGTGACACAGACGCACGACGGAGGCCGATACCGCCCAACTACACCCACGACCTGCAGACGCGTCTTGAGGCCCTTGAGAAAATGGTTGCTCGCCCAAACCTGCCTGCTGGCGAGGACTACTTGTACGATTGTGAAGCAAGGGGAAGCCCCTCCAGGGAAACGCCCGCCAGGGACGCGAGTCCGAGTGCAACGGCCGTTCGAGAAAACCCCCGGGAAGACGCGAGCGACGACGACGAGGAATATCTTAGCCAGCTCCCAGCTCGCGTTCACCATACCCTTATGCGCAACTTCTGGACTTATTACAACTGCGAGCTCCAGTCCATACATCGACCTGTCTTCGAGCTCGGATGGCGTACCAACAGCCCCGATACCTACAGTGCTTTCCTCCACCTTTGCATACTCGGCATTGGACTGCGTTACAGCGACGTCACTGATGAATATGGTGCCTCTTTTTTCCTACCCTCAAGTAACGAGTCAATTTTCCATCAAAGAGCTTTTCATACTGCTAAAACCGTCATCGAAAGCGAACCCCGCACCTGCCTCATCCAGGGTCTTCTGCTGTTTGGAGATCTGGAATTTGGCATCGGTCGCAATAACAATGGCGTTATGCACGCGTGTAAGTCGTACTTGTCTGAAATGCCCATCGTTGCAACTAAAGTTCGCAAAGATTTGGGATGCCAACTAGCCCTTCAGTCCAAGATGCACCTCCGGCCTCCAAACCACATGGACCTTGACCAAGTCCAGAACCGTGCCATGTGTGTTTGGACCTGTGCCATGTATGACAGGTGAGTGCCGACCCTCCGGTAATTTCTCTTCCGGCTCTGATTGTGTCTAGATACTGGGCACTCTATCTAAACCGAAGTTCCACGCTTAGAATCGACCACATTACTATCGAAAGGCCCTTGGATATTCGAGCGCGACGAGGAGACGTGTCATCAACGTTGGCTCAAATGGAAAACCAAGCCTATGACGCCTTAATAGACCTCTTGGATCTGTTAGTTGGGTTCAACGCTCGCGACGAGGTACAATCTCCGAGCCAGGATCAGCATTGTTACCTTATGATCGCAATCCTCCATCAGCAACTCACCAAGTGGTACTGCAAGTTACCGCAAAGCCTAATCTGGGAGCCTAGCAACATTGAGGTTGCGCCTTCGAGCTTTTTCTCTCTCCAGTGAGCAATTGTTTCGGTAAGATCGCAAATGTTTCGAACTAACTTGGATCCAGTCAGCAGTATCATTATGGAATCATCCTCTTGCACAGAACGTTCGCTTTCTCGAAATTTTCACACGAATCGTGCAATGAAGCTCCGTTTATACGCGAGGAGATGTTTAGATTGTACGACGTTCCTCGCCGCTTATGCCTGGATAGCGCCCTGCAGATCGCCGAAATTCTTTCTCACCACCAGCACAAGTATCAGAAGCGGACTATATTTGCGACTAGCGTGCAACATGCCAATGCTGCGGCAACTGTACTTACCAAAACGCTCAGGGACCAGTACCCTCACGCGGATTCAGCAAAGCATCAGCGCGCTCTCGAAGTGCTCACTGACTATATCCGGTTCAACGCGACTACTTACGACGCAGCGAACAAGATGATGGCCCAACTTGAACCATCCGCACGGAGCTACCGCGCTGCGCCTGGCCCGCCTTCGCATCCCCCATTGGCGTCAGCGGCTTTTCCAACAAGGCGTCACCAACCTCTAGGCTCGCCTCGATGCAATGTTGCCACTCGGGTGGTACTAAGCCGAGCAGTTAACGCAGGAATCACTACGCCCAGTGGCACTATATCTCCGTGTGAAAGCTCAACGACAACCGTCAATTGGCCAAACTTCGGCAATATCATGTATGGCAACGAGATCGCTTTCCTCGGTGTTGACGGGATATCGGGAAATCCGTAGCAACATGAAATGCATGTTGCGCCGTGCAGGGCGAACTAGATCATTGCATAGGTGCCATCCCGGACCCACGGACTGAGACTGGATCCACTGACCTTGCTGATGTGGCATTAGGAGAGAGTTTGCCGATATCATGGACTGCAATACATGGATGGCGTGAAGATACGGGTCTCGCCAAGCTGAGCTATATGCGTGATGGCAAGGGGTAACCCATGTATGTAGTAGTCGGCATGCATACACGCGGACCTGGATCTCGCAAAGGGGAGCATCTGGGGATGCTAGCGGAGCCTGGGGGAGCGCGGGGTAGAATGTGGGGTTACGGTTACCGGGTACTGAGTGTTGATACACGCGGCTTGGCGTTTCTAAGCAGGGCTGCGCTACGCAGAGTCTGTGAAAGGACACGGCCTTTAAAAGGATGCGAGTTATTTGAATGAGCTCACGAGCGTTCTCTGGACCACTATCGGTGCTCATCGGCAATACATAACCTGGTTTGACTCGCATATCCTTCGTTGACCGTCCTGCCAGCTTTTAGTCAGCTCGGGTCACCAAGTCTATCATTCCCAAACCACACAACTTGCTAGACAAGATGCTATCTGATCGACGCGAGAGAGATATAAAGCTCGTTGGGTCGAACTTAGGAGAGGCACGTATCAAGGCATGGATCTGCCGTGACTTCGCAGTGCTGACTTTAGTAGCTGCTTCCACCGAACCGTGGACATTGGTGGAACGAACGCTATCTTCTCAAGTTGAATCTGCGTCTCCTGATCTTGTTGGGGTCCTCTGCCGCGGTTGGATATGATGGTGAGCTCCAGTACTATGCTTCAATTGGCCTATGACTGAAGCTGATCTTGCCAGGCGTTCTCATGAATGGGTATGTTGCATTGTCGAGCGTCCCTTCTCCTTGACTAACTTGCACCCAGTCTACAGAGCATCAGTTATTGGAGAACCTACTTTGACAATCCTACCGGAAATCGCTTAGGGCTCATCAATGGTATCTATCCCGTCGGCGCCGTAGTCAGCCTGCCCATCACCTCATACATCTGCGATAAGTTCGGACGCAAGTATCCCATCATGCTCGGCCTTTGCTTCATTATCGTCGGCGCCATTATCCAATGCGCGTCCCAAAATTATGCGATGCTAGTCGTATCACGTTTCATACTCGGCTTTGCGAGCCCAGTTAGCCAGTCGATCTCTCCCATCCTAATCGCAGAGCTGGCCTATCCGACGCATCGAGGCAAGGTCACGACTATGTGCAACTCTGTCTACTTCATGGGATCTACAATTGCGGCTTGGCTGGTGTTTGGCTGCGGCTTCATGCAAAGCAACTGGTCGTGGCGAATGCCAGCGTTGTTCCAGGCTTTTACGCCTCTGGTGCAACTTTCTCTGATATGGCTTGTACCAGAAAGTCCCAGGTACGTCAATTCATATGGTAGCCCTTACCCCCTTACCCATCACCAAGTCATCATAGCTTACCTCCCATGTCTCAGATGGCTCCTCGCAAACGGTCGCGAGGAAGAAGCAACGGCTATCCTGACTAAGTTGCACTCGCCACCCGGCAACACGAACCCAGAGCTCGTCGCTCGAGAAATCGAAGAGATAAAAGACTATCTAGAGAAAGAGAAGGAAGTTGAGCAAGGCCACGGAATCAGTAGTTGGCTGCAGCTTGTGCAGACACCAGGCAACCGGAGAAGATCGCTCATCGCTGTCATCGTGGGATGCGGCACACAACTCAACGGCGTGCTTCTCATCAACTACTACTTGACTTTGGTATTGAACACAGTCGGGATAACGTCGACGCGGGAACAGACTGTCATCAATGGTGGCCTCCAGACCTGGAAATGGATGTCATCCATACTTGGTGCGATGTTGGTGGATCGCATGGGTCGCAGATCGCTCTATCTCTTCAGCACACTCGGTAGGTGCAGCCTATAAACGAACGCCAGTGTTTACGCCCGCTAATATACTGATCCAGGATGTCTTTGCTCGTACATCGTCTGGACAGCGTGCTCTGCTACGTATGCCAAAGACAATACCAACACTGCTGCCGCGGGCTCCGTTGTCGGCTTTATCTTTCTCTTTAGTTTCTTCTACGCGACGGCCTGGATCAACCTTCTTGTTGCCTACCCTTGCGAGATATTCCCCTACAGGCTCCGTGCAAAGGGTCTCGCCCTCACGCTCACCTTCAACTATGTCATCAACGTCATCAGCTTGTTCGTCAACCCGATCGCAATGAAGGCCATTGCGTGGAAGTACTACATCGTCTTCTGCTTCTTCCTCAGTATAATCTTGACGCTCATCTACTTTTTCTTCCCGGAGACAAAGGGGCACTCTCTTGAGGAGATTGCACAGATCTTCGACAAGGACATTGGCAACGCCACGATGCTGGAGCGCGGGACTGAGAAGCAGTACGCGTTGGAGGTGGAGCATGTTGAGCAGGTGGGGCAGGTGGAGCAGGTCAAGCAGTTGGAGCAGATGAAGCAGATGGAGCTTAAGTAATGCGCTATTGCGTTTGTAACGTAGGAGACAAGCAAGCTAATTACACTACGAACAACAGCCCTCATCATGAATGAGTCTAAAACGTACCCTTTGCCTCTGTTGTAGCTAGTGCTAACTCTTTTCGTTAAGGCTTATCTAAGATAGGGCTAGATAGGTAAAATGTCTCGCAGCGCCATATTCTGTATGCGCCTTGAAAGCAATACTAACGTAGAGTGAATGTGGCGCTGGGTAGAGGCAAGTTATGCTGCAAAGAGTAGAGTTGCGAGGACTCTTCTTCCGTTTGGTATAACAACGATAGATGATGCGCCGGTTTGTAAAAGGGCCGTGTGCAGGGTCGGCATCTGCCTTCTATTGAACAATACTGTTCCTTTCACAGATAAAACTAGCAGAAGTGGTAGCTGGTCTGTACCAAGAGACTCTAACCGTCCTAGTATCTCACCTAGAAGCAAAGGATGGTGAAGAAGGAACAACAACTGATGATTATCACAAGGTACATCGTGCGTTAGTGGTGAAATTTCAAGCCAAATGTTAAGATTTTTGACAGTCAGGACTGGAGCATATGCAAGGAAACAGTAAAGGTAGTCGATCTAACTAGCGCAGTAGGTAAACTCGCTCGCCATACTCGCTCGCCATAAACCAAAAGTTGAGTGCATTTCCCGAGAGGTCTTTCAGGAATTATAGAGCATACCGATTGCGATACATTTCACAAGGACAACTCCTTCATTCGACCAGCTCGTAAACGTCCGATTTTTCTGCATGGCCTTCCATGATTGGAACGACAAGTTTTCCAGGCAGCTTACGCGCAATTCGATACTAGTCGAGGCGGCCTTAAAGAACGTGTCCCAGATTGTCATTCACGATCACGCTGTCCGAGCGCCGGGCATATTAAGCTTACAAAAAGAACGCTCCGTGACAGGTCTCGACTTGGTCATGAAGCAGTAAGTCGTTGTAAAAGAAGATAGCCTGGGCGAGTGGACAGAGGGGCGACCCGAAATCGCTTGGGCGATTGTAGTGGAAATAGTACAGCTACAGGTCATCAAATTCTAATAGGCGTGAAACTTGCACGAAGGCATAAGCTATTGAGTAACGATGATCGCGGGAGCAGCTAAGCACCTCTGCTCTTACATGCTGGCTCACAACGATGCGGTCTTTCAACGATGGACATTAATCTGCAACATAAAGAAACATGGATCTACTCATACTAAAGACCCCTCTCAGCAAGCGCCTTCTTCAGTGTCTGCTGGAATTTAGGTACATGCTCCTGTCCAATCATGGTGTAGTGTTGCCCGTCTACTTCCCAGAATTTGAGATCGTGCTTAATGAAATCTACCCAATGATTCAAGTGATCCTTTCTGTATTCCACGCGATTACGAGCGACATCCTTAAGTGGTTGGCAGTAGAATATGTCCATGTGTGGTACCTCGCCGGAAGGGTCGTAGTCCCATCCCATTTTCTGGAGAGACCATGAGACATCCGTCCAATTCTGGAGACCCTCCGCCGTTAGCGCCAACTCTGCGCATCGCTGTGGGTCGCTTTCTGCAAGCAGCCGGCTGACTTGATCGTTGTGCGGCAGTGGGCGCAGTTCGAGGAGAAGCTCTTCAGAACGCTGCTCCGTTATGATACTACAGAAGTGCGCGATGTGAACCATTCCTGCCGTCCAATCGAGCTTCCGCATGCGTGTCTTGATGTGCGGTGGTAGATTGAATGATCCGAGGAACTGTACACGATCGCCGTTCGCTTCAAGCCGTTTTGCGATCTCGAAAGCGAGCATGCTGCCGTACGAGTAGCCCGCAATAGCGTACGGGCCCTGAGGCTGCTGGGCCTTGAGTGCGGAATGATATGTTACGATTACTTCTTCAAGGTTGTTGAATGGGTCTTCTCCTTCGTTAAGGCCACGAGCACGCATGGCGTGGATGGGTCGGTCGGGAAAGTATTGAACCAGACCAAGAAAGACGAGCATTTCGCCAATACCCGGGTGCACGAGGAAGAGTGGAGTTTTGTCGCCGTTGGGCTGAAGTGTAACTATCGAGTGGTAAGATCCGTGATCCTGTGATAGACACAATTGCTCAATGGCGGCAGCGAGACTTCGGACAGTGGTGTTGGTCATGACTGTGATGATGGGGATATTTTCAAGCTCAAACGCCGCCTCGGCTTCTCGCTTTAGACGAATAAGGTCTACAGACGTGACACCAGTATCCAGAATAGGGGTATCGATGCCCATGGCGGGCGAGCCGAGCTGGAGGGCGCGGAAGACACGCATCAACGTGTGTTGTGCAGGTGTTTCTGGCTCGGCCATGATCTCTTTCCGATAGGAGGATAGAGACTGCTCGTCCATGTCGACTTCGTCCTGATAATCTCCGTTGAGCAAAGCAGTATGAACCTGTGCGCGGGATAATTTCCCAAGTGTTGAACGCTGCAATCGGCCAGTCGACAGAGGAAGTACACGCGGTCGTGCACCGGCAAAGGAGGCTACCACACGGATTATAGCCTGCAGTGTTTCCATGCGAGCTTTGATATCCATCGTGTCGTACTCTCGCTGATAGACTATCTGGATCTGTTCGGTGCTTGCACCCGCCGGACGGTAAGCAAAGCACACAACGAAAGTATGAGCCACGCCTGGGATCTTCGCTTGTTCGATAGCAGCCTCTATCTCTTGGGGGAGATACTTTGCGCCGTTGACTATTATCAGATCTTTTGATCGTCCAACGAGCCGTAAGGTTCCAGACGTGTCGATTGTAGCCGTGTCACCCGTTCGGAACCAACCATCAAACGAGAATGCCGCCGCTGTTGCTTCCGTGTTGTTGAAATAGCGATCGAAGACAATCGGACCGCCAACCTCAAGGCCTCCATCACGGACGCGCATCTCAATGCCAGGCACACAGGAACCAAGGGCAGTGAACTCCGTTCCAGCTTGAACGTCGATCTCGGGGCAGCTGCGACTATAGATTGATCCAGCGCATGTTTCAGTCATACCAAATCCAGGTGTGATCGTGTTGGCCGTGGGAGCGCCGAGATCTTGTAGGTGCTGTGACATTCGAACACATGTTTCGACCGTGTTTGGTTCTCCTCCAGAAATCAGATATCTCAGGTTGCGGAGATCAATACCACTCGCATCGGGCATAGATGTAGCGTTCAGCATCTGTTCGAGCTTTGCCAACATGAAATTCGGGGCAAACGTTCGTGCAACACCATGCTTGGATAGAAGGCGTAGGAACAGGAATGGGTCAGCAATAACCTCGGTGGTCGGCACATGAACCTGGTCGCATCCAGCGAGCATTGCGGTGAGATGGAGCTCCGTCAAGCTGCCGACGTGATCAAGTCCAATCCAATTCAGCACAACATCATCATGTGCTAAGGGCATCATGCTCAGCTTGCCGGCGCAGGCGGCCAAAATCTGCTCATGGCGCAAGCAAACAGCCTTTGAAGCGCCTGTGCTGCCGGAGGTGAGCATTAGCGCTGCAACACCCTCCAAGGACGGCAAATCGTTGGACGTGTCGTCGTTATCGTCTTCTGCGAGCTTCCTCTTAGCTGAAGGAGAGCCTGTATTGAGACTGGAGCTCAAGCTCGTGGTAGAACTCGAGAAGTCGGACACTGTCAAATCGTCGGCAGAGTTCGAGCCCTGAACGCTGGAGTTGGAAAGTTGATCTGAACCGTAATCGGACGAAGTCTCGGACGGTCCCGCGCTCAGTGACTGGACAATTGGATCGAAAGTTAACCCGTGGGAAAGTTTGGACCGTTTTCTTGTGTGTTTCCTGAATGATGTTTCAAGAGGTAAGCCGGATAGCTCGTCAGATATCGCTTTGGTTTCGAGCAGCTCGGCTGCGACGCAACGAAGGAGTGTGTTTTCAGCGAAGTCAGTGCCGATAAGCTCCCGTGTAGTGATGACAAGAGGATCCAAAAGAAGTCGATGGAGGTGCGCCAAGTGAGCTGCGCGACCTTCCGAATGATTGACCAAGGGCGTTGACATGGCTGGGACACACCCCGCGAGTAAGGCAGCCCAAAACCATGTCATGTTCTCGCGATGAGTTTGGAAATGAATCAGCACGATGCTGCCAGAAGATAGTTCCCCGTAACTACGGAGCTGGTTCGCTTTGATGACGGCCTCTTTCCGAAACTCGTTGTAGGTCACGTATGCTGCTGGCTCCTTCCCTTTCGCGTAAAAGAAGATGCCTGTCTTTCTGCTCGCGCAATTGTCCAACAAGGTCTCGAGGCGAGAATTGGCAGCTGGATCCGCCATCACAGAAACGTTCTCCATGACAGGGAGACTTGGATAGGTTGTTGAAAGATGGGCGTTTGCCGATAAGTGGAAGTTGCGCTTCAATGATGAGATGAGCTGCTGTACATCGTGGTACCGACCTATTCTAGTATTTAACAGGTCAAGTCAGGCGGCGCTTGTATCGCATCAATAAAACTTGCATGTCGTCCAGCCGTGCATGATTGGTGGGAGCCCGCCTTGAACGCATAAGCGACGGATACGCGCGTAGTCTGCCGCAGATACGCCTAAAGTGGAAGGTTTAGTCCGGAGTTCGGGTAAAATTGTACGCATGTATGGATGAAGTGGTTCTTCTGTTTCCTCTGGCGCTCAGCATTGCAGTATGCATGAATCCCGCGCGCACAAGTCAGTGGCAACGACGCATGCCAGGGTAATGGCGGCAGCGGAACGACATCCTTGATCCGCTCAACCAATCGCTCTACTATTTTCGAAAACTCGGCAGTGATAGTGAAAAGACTCAAGCCATCATACTGGTAAACTGGGTTCGGTCGTTCTTTATTCCCCGATGTAATATTGCGTATCCATGGTAATCTTACTGCGCCGGAAGATCCCGCCTCGGTCTGTGTCTTCGCGACCTCCTCACTCTCAGTACTCGTCAGTATACTGTCCTTTGTTTTGGAAGAATCGCTGCACCGTGTTGGCTATTGTAAGATAATATTTCACGTCGCCTAAGTTGGTGTTCTTACCCCTTCTTATTCCATAGGCGACAACTTTCCCACAAGTCAAGCTTACTTCTGTTGCACCTAGCTAAGCTCGAGATCTGTGGTTCTCTTCACCTCGATGCAAAAAATAGCAGTCAAATTTCAAGAACTCCATCATTTTCTCACCAAGCTTCTGCAGCCTCCTGGACATTCTTAGCAATCGCAACCACCATTTTCGAGATGTAGACTGTTCGCGTAATTCTCTGTCTCATCAGTACGTGCCATCGTGTGGTCAAATTTACCCCATGGTTCGCAATGCTGATGTATCTAGCTTTTGAACGCCGTCCGCATAGACACATTTCAGTTGACGCTTAAAGCCGTTCGCACATTTGGGGTGGACAACTTCCCTCAAACGCTCCTGAGCGCTGTCTACTAGGGCTTGTTCACTGATTTCTGGGTCTTTGTCACACTGCTCGTATACGCATCTTTCGACCACGCCCTTGTATGTGCGCACCTGCCATGTCTTTGGTCATCGGATCTTTTGCTTTGTGCATTGTCGGGTTTGTTCTTTGCTTTTGTCCAGTGCAAATCGATTGCTAGCCAGTGGGAATCTGTAAAAGCATATTCAAATACAAATTGATGACCACGCAACGTGCAAATAAGTGATGCTCTCCTCGGAAGCTGTAAGTCGTGACACCTACATAGATTCGAGGTACAAGCTTATCATGTGCGTAATGTCATCCGCGTTTCTTGCTCGCACGTAGGCTATTTCTCGCACGTAGGCTCTTTCTCGCACGTAGTCTCTTTCTCGCACGTAGACATTCTCGGACTTCGGAATGCGGCGGCGTGGCGGAGTATTCACTTCCCCACTGTGCAACCCTAAGTTATCGCCATCAAAACGTTCTATACCCGTCCACCGCCGAAACAACCCGTCTCAGTTCCTATCTCGGTAGTCCTTGACTCTCATCGTTGTCAACATGTCTACTTCAGATCCTCTTCAGACTTCCCAACAGGACGCCAATGCGGCGTTTCACGATCCAGCGCAAGTCAAGAAACGATACAATGAAGAGCGTGCGAAACGACTTCGCGACGACGGAGACGACCAATTCATCGACGTGTCTCTATCCAAAGGCCTTCAATCGTTCGTAGAAGATCCATGGGTCGACCCGTCAAAGGTCAAGGACGTAAAGATAATGTTTCCTAGCAAACGGTGCGAGTTGCTCATTATCGGTGCGGGTTGGGGGGGACTCCTCTACGCAATTCGCATGGTGCAAGCTGGCCTGCACCCCGAGGATATCCGCATCATCGACCCTGCGAGCGGTTTCGGCGGAACTTGGTACTGGAACCGCTACCCTGGGCTCTCCTGCGATATCGAGAGCTACAGCTATCTCCCATTACTGGAGGAGACGGGCTACATACCGAAGCACCGTTATTCTTCTGGTGAAGAGATTCGCGAATATGCCAATCTTGCCGCTGAGAAATGGGGCGTGGCTCAGAGCGCCGCGTGGCAGACCAAAGCCGAGAAGCTGTTGTGGGACGAAGAAGCAAAAGAATGGGAGGTTGAAATCATACAGCAACGCAAAGATGAGAAACCGCAAACGTTGAACATTCGCGCACAATTCGTAGCTGCAGTGAATGGTGCGCTCCACTGGCCGAAACTCCCTGGAATCCCTGGAATCTTGGATTACAAATGCGCAATCTTCCACTCTTCGCGCTGGAACTATGCTCTTACAGGCGGATCACCGGCGGATCCCTCTCTCCAAAAGCTGGAAGGGAAACGTGTAGCCATCATAGGTACTGGGTCGACAGCTGTCCAGAGTATCCCGCATCTCGCAAAATGGGCGAAGCACCTGTACGTTGTTCAGCGCACTCCTGCATCGGTCGACTGTCGCGATAATCGCGAGACCGACAGCAAGTGGTTTCAACAAGAAGTGGCTACATCGCCAGCATGGCAACGAGAGCGTTTGAGGAACTTCCATCAGCACTTCACTACTGGACAGCAGCCTGATGTCAACTTGGTGGATGATAGTTGGACAACAGCCGTGGGCATGTGTGCTGTTGCTGGCAACGCAGCTGGGCCCAGGTCAATGGAAGAGCTACCAGCGTATATGGAAAAGCTGCATGCGCTTGACCTACCACGACAAGAGCGCATCCGTCGGCGGGTCAAAGAAACAGTGAAGGATCCGGTGGTTGCTCAGAAGCTCCAGGCATGGTATCCCACGTGGTGCAAGCGCCCTGCTTTCAACGATGAATATCTGTCGACATTTAATCGCGACAACGTGACTCTTCTCGACACCAACGGAAAAGGTCCCGACCGTCTCACCGCCGATTCGATAGTTGTAGATAATGAGGCTTACCCAGTAGACATGGTCATCTGCGCCACAGGGTTCCGACTCCCATTCACTGTATCTCCAGCGCAAAATGCAAATGCCACCATCATTGGTCGGAACGGCATCTCGATGAGCGAAGAGTGGGCGGAACACGGACCATCAACTCAGCATGGACTTCTCGACTTGAACTTCCCCAACCTCTTTATCTCGGGATTGTGGCAAGCATCCAACAGCCCAAACTACCTGTTCAACGTGGATGCCATTGCTAAGCACGCAGCATACATTTGGAAAGATGCCAAAAGCAGAGCCGGCGGCAAGCCTGTTTCGTTCGCACCAACTGAGGAAGCCGCCTACAATTGGGGCATGCAGGTGCTCATGCATTCTGCGCCAATGGCTGCCGCAGCTGGCTGCACGCCAGGCTACTTCAACGCCGAGGGTTGGGTTGATCGCGCGCCGCCCGAGCTACAGATGCTTATGGCACGCTCTGGGCTTTGGGGTAGTGGTATTGAAGATTTTGTGCGGGTGGTGGAGGCGTGGCGCGAAGAGGGTAGTATGCAGGGTATCGAGGTACAAATCTAGTTTAGAGAGCGGTAATAGATAACTTCGAAAGGTGTTCCCTCACATGCCTTGCCATTAAGTAACTGTACTACTAATCGTCCATGGGGTTTTTGAAAAATACCGAGCGCGCTGCCATGCAGTACAGTAGAATACTTAGCATCGCTTCACATCCTCCAATAAATCCTTGTGCAGATGGGACCATCCAAATCCATCCAGTGTTGTCGTATGTGCTGCATGCAGAGCAAGCCCCGAGGTGCCTTCCGAGGATCCCGGGCTTCCCGTGCGAAATACATAAGATCCAGCCGGAGTCGGCCTGAGCAAGCGTCCGCTGGGCACAGACCGTACGCTTGCAGATCTTGGGATGTTGGACTTACGTTTTACGGACACCACAATCACTACGGGTACTAAGCCTGCTTACCGAAAGCGAGTATGGACATTACGTCCTGGAGGAGTCTCGGTAGTTGAAGCGTATGTACATGTATAATACGAGCTACGCGCGGGAAGCGGTCGGGCGCAAGGAAACGGAACAGATGACTCCACAAACGACGTGGGATGATCTTTGGTGGCACGAATTGCTGGCGAAGGACTTTAGTTGTGCATGCGGCACAGTCGACGGAAGACCGCACAAATCAGCCCGATAGGAAGGTAATGCAGTCGTTGGTGTGACATGGTGAAGCGATTGGTTGGAAAGTAACCACACCTCAGCCGCTTTTGGCGCTTACTTCGTGCGGCTCAGGTTCCGCCCGCCCACTTTACCGCCGGTAGGCGCGTCCACACGTCCGATGCAATGCAACAGGCTCAGGGATTCACACCACTTGAACGGTAGCCAGAATAGGCAACGCCAAATGCGAGCCAGGTCTGGGCTGCTCCGTCGGACGCGCCGACCTGCAGTACCAAAATTAAATACGTTGAACGAATTGGCACTCCGGGTTCCCGCCTCTGTAGCTAGCATCCCGTCCCGCATTTTGTTGCGCGCTCTGCTGGGCACCAATCATCTCAACCTTGGTTCAGTGTGCTCAAACACCAATTCGACAATTATGAGTGCGTGTTGCGTGACCATCCTGCTGCCTGGTGGCAAACAGGCGCAGCTAGCACGTGCCTCGTGTTGGTCAAGAGTGCCGTTTCGGTGTATTAGCAAATTGTGTAGGCTGACTGTGGCACATCCTCTAAGATGACAGCACCTGAGACATTTGGATCTCCAACATTGCTAGGCAGAGTAATAGGTGATGCCCTCATTCATCCTGGGGACCCGGTGAAGTGATAGATACGGCCTTTTAGCATTCTCCAAGGACCTGTGTTACAAAAGAAGTGTTGGGGATCTCACTTCGCCTACTTGCTTACCTTAACACTCCCACCAAAGCCTCTCTGGGTAATGTCCCGCCTACCCCCACGGGCCAAGCAAAGACTGACTTCTTAGTAGAGATCGCAGCGCCACGAATCAATGTGAACGGCTCAGATACCCAAAGATAAGCATGTAAAGCGCAGTAGATAGCGCGAGAGCAATTCGTCCATTACTGTCGTCATCCTTGTTGCTAAGGCTATAGTACAACTCATGCCCTGCGTAATACTCCCTCCTCAACTCCCCCACGATGCCAGTAATGATCACGATCAACAGCTTATAGCAGAAGAGGAAAGGCCAAGGCGACCAGCTTTGCCCTACACTCGCGTACGGGGTTGCGTTTTGGTCGATCGGTTAGGATGAGATTCCGACCGGGAAAGTGTGTGACTGGTCGGGAACGGAATAGATGCAGGTAGGTGTGATCTGGGAACTCATTCGGGGGTACAGTGGGTTTCGTGCAGGATGCTGCAGGTTGTGTGGAAATGTTGGGTCGTGAGGTAAAGATCTTGACGTGAAGTGAATGGAAAAAGGAAAGGGAAGAGACAGAGAAGACGAGGGGAATTTGAATTTTTAGGGCGACTTCTTTTCGCATATTGTAGCCGTCGATGCCCGAACATTTGCTCTTGCGTCTTTATGGTGTAGGAAAATCTCCGACTTACACCAAGCAGATAACCGCTTCGCTGAACACAGTAGTCCACCGCGCATGTTATATCCTATGCCGCTCTTGTCTCGAGACGGGGATCTGATGATGCTGTCTCCACACGCGATAAATGGAAAGGGGGACCCCTGGACCTGACGAAGTGCATGGTAGCATAAGACGAAGGCGGCTCTAGTTCTGAGCTCGAGGGAGCTTACCAAAGTTACTATGTATGTCAGACTGGCCAGGAAGTTGGTCTTGTAGCAGGCGGCTCCCCTTGTATACTTCACATACCAATATCGGAATGACCATCTTCTGCGTAGGGCGATAATATCGATTGAGAATCCATGTGGTTACTAGTTGTCTACTTACGATATATTGCCAATAATCTTTTGCCTTGCCATCAGTTCATACTCCGAAAAATCTGATCAGGGGCATGGCCTGTTCATGCATGTAAAGCCAGATTCGTAGTCAAAAGCGTTCCAGTCGTGGAAGTGTCGAACGTTTGAGACAGAGGCCAGTCATCTATAGCATCCAACTCTCCCACTTGTCGACCGGAGTGGATGTGTTCCCGTGGCACATTGCACTGGATCATGCCATAGCTTGTCTCGACAATGTACCAGTACAAATATGGAATTACCAAGAACCAGTAGTCTTCCAGCTACTGAAGCCCGTATTTGATTTCATAGCAGGGTGCATCATATGAAGTGTGATCATGGTAATGGCGGGAGTGGATGCGATTCAGCGGATCTGAGCCATCACCAGCTTTCTGAGCTAAGATGATGAAAGGCACGGTGGCGGCGAGCACACCGCGAAGAAAGGCCTGGTAAGATACCTTTAGACAAGCACAATCTCTCGGTAGGGAGCGGTAGATATTGATATCGACCGCGAAGTTGCGAATTTTCGAGCTATCTGTGCTGTGTTGGTAGACAAAGTTGATCGTTAGGTGTTCAGGAGTCACTGTGGGGAGCGATTACAATAATACTACCAGTCTCCATGAGCGCGTTAAGTAATGCGTCTCTGGAGTTGGGTGCTTGGAGGTAGTCGCTGAGCAAGTAGACGCAGCGCCAGCGGTCGATCTCCGGACATCTGATATGATATCGATGGATGGCATGGTCCTCAACGTCTTGGTTATCATTTGCCTTGACCATGAAGACTAGACCAGTGTATAAGAACCTTGTATATATTCTGAAGTCTTCCGACTTGTAGTTGGGCAAGGTTACCACCTTGCTGGAAGCCTCCTCTCAACCATTTCCCAGAGCAGCTTGGAAGAACGCCGAGTTTCCCGAAGAAGCGACTCGTAAAAGAAAATAGTCTCGCATTGGAAGTCGGGCCCAACATGCAAGGTAACGACGCAGGAATCAATCGGTGCTTGTGGGGAGTAGGCAAGAAGGTTAACCAGATAAGACGCCATACTTAGGGTCGTCCGCCTTCAACCTGCGTACCTTCCGAGGCGGCTCGGCTGCTGGCGAGCCTCGAGAAGTGGTCTTCGCAGGTGGATTTGCGAATTCGACGTCCATGCGATGTTGTCAAGGTGCAAAGCAAAAGAGCTGGGGTTGAGGCGCAGAGGGGAAGAAAGGTGCAGTGCAGTGCAAGATTTCTCCGCACCGGCCCTTTTCTTTCCTACGGCAAGGCACAGGAAGGAACGTCCGTCGGGTTGCTCGAGCGAAGGGCAATGGGCGAAGCATTTAGTGTTGGAAGGTAAAGTCAAATGCATTTAGGACTGCAATACCAGCTCAATACCTTACATTTCGATATACTACATGGCGACTGTTCATAGCCGCACTAAAATTCGGCTTTATAATACTACAGGACGCATCAGCATGCCGTCTCATAGCTTCATCGCGTTAGAGTATTCCTAACATTTAAGAAGGTAGCACTCACCTCCGACACGTTCCTCGCGAACTTCCTGCCGCCTAGAGGCGGCCCCTTGTCGGTCGGTATGGTCCAATTGTTGACGCCCCACCACCACCGTCTTATCCGGGCACCGACGCTTCTGCCGCCGAATTTGGCCTGGCGATTCCAGTGCCGCCAACCGTTGAGGATGAGCGTCCACATAACGCCTTGGGCAAAGCACATGATGACCTGGCTCGTCAGTCTATATGCACCATTGTGATTCCCAGTCCACAAGTACCTGATCCCGCACTGTGATCCACGCAACACCCTGCCACGACTCGGCTGTTTCAATACTCTTCAGATAGCTCTGCTCGAAGCGCAGGTCCGGCAGCGGCGGCATATTCTGCCGCCGGGGCACCGGGTGGAGTGCACTGGCTGGTATCTCATCCTCGCCAAGGTCGGAGAGGGAATCGGGGTCGGGGTGCGTGTCGAGGCGGACGGGCTGCTTCCCGGACGCTGCGGTGGACGGATTGAGGTCGTGGCGCGGGGAGGGGTGTCGGTTGATGCTGGCACCCTGGAGGACAGAGGTGATCTCAGCGGGTATGTCGGAGGCCATATTGATTTCAATTGGGTGGTGGCGCGATGTGTGGGCGGAGGGGAGTACTGATGTCGGGACCGAGGGAGTGAATGACATATCTTGGCATCTACGCTAGTCTCCCCTGCCAATCAGACGAGGCATGGCGGGACAGCGGGACAAGCCCGTCGCGCGCCGCCGCCGGACGACAGAGCTACCCCACGACATCAACACCCCTCCGCCTCTGCACCTCAGCACATCGTTACCCCCAACCCGCACACAAAAACCGCCACCATGGGAAACCAGCCGTCCGCACTCCTCGACTCTATAGCCTCGGGCTCGAATTGTACGTCCACCGCCGCCAATGCGGGGCAGGGCGTGCCCACACTCGTGCCTGCACCGTGGGGCTGAAAACTAAAACCCGACGCTGATGACACTGCGCACAGTCGACCGCGATGAGATAGACCGTCTGCGGAAGCGCTTCATGAAGCTCGACAAGGACAATTCGGGCACCGTCGACCGCGACGAGTTTCTCGCCCTCCCCCAGATCTCGTCCAACCCGCTCGCCACGCGCATGATTGCCATCTTCGACGAGGACGGCGGCGGCGACGTTGACTTCCAGGAGTTCGTGTCGGGGCTATCGGCGTTCAGCAGCAAGGGGAACAAGGAGGAGAAGCTGCGTTTTGCGTTCCGCGTGTACGATATCGATCGCGATGGGTACATTAGTAACGGCGAGCTGTTTATTGTGCTCAAGATGATGGTAGGGAGCAACTTGAAGGACCAGCAGCTGCAGCAGGTAAGCATTCGGGGGAGAGACACTCGTACGGGGCAACATGTGGCATGCTGACACACTGCAGATCGTCGACAAGACCATTATGGAGGCAGATCTAGACCACGACGGCAAGATCAGCTTTGAAGAGTTTGCTAAGATGGTTGAGAGCACTGATGTGACACTGAGCATGACGCTGGATCAGTTCTAAGTTAGGGTCGGCTCATGCACGGCACCGCGGGGCGGCCAGGCATGCTTTCTTTGGCGCGGCGTTTGGGGTTATGGGTTGGCTGGTTTGGCTGCAATCATCTGATACCATTAATCAAGGTTCAAGATTCTCCACATGGGAAGTGACGTGAAAATCAGCCAGTGCTGTGTCATCTCATTCTTCTGCTTCTTCGCGTGATCTGGGATGACGTAGTGAATGAAGCACCACCGTAGATATCGCTAACAAAGACCCCCATAAAGTGGTTTACATCCAGAATCGTTTTCTAAACTCCCAGTCGAGACGCCGCAATATAGAAGTGGGCTCAATGAACCGTATGCGGCACAGTCGTAGGACTTCGCCAGACGCTCTCCCACATTGGATTTCTCGAGTTGTCGAAAAATCTTCCTCACTTACACCTGTTCTATTTGTGTGTTCGTATCGTTCGTTGTAATCGACGCGTCAAATCACACTGAAAAAGTGTTGATGTCCTCTGATGCCACCAGCACCCTCTGGAATTCCCTGTCTGAATCACCACGAGCTGCCATTCTAGCCACAATCGCCCGCATTATATTTGTCCGTTCATTTACAGCTGTGTTTTATCGCCTACTGCTCTCCCCTCTAGCGAAGTTTCCGGGCCCAAAGCTTGCTGCCGTCACCGGACTCTACGAATTTTACTTCAACTTCTTCAAGAACGGGAAGTTTGTCTTCGAAATTGAGAGACTTCACAACATCTATGGTATGCATACGTTTCAAGATGAGCACATGACAATAGAATCGATTGATACGAACAGGGCCTATCCTCCGGGTTGATCCATACGAGCTTAGCATTCGAGATGCCGACTTGTATGGCAAGATCTATGTCTCTGCTAGTGCGCGGCCTACGGAGATCTACAATCATTTTGTGGATGGGGTCGACTTCGATGGTATGTTACGATTGACCTGCAGTCTTCCATTCTGCTGAACTTCCAGGATCACACTTTCTCACCGTACCCCATAACCTCCATCGCGTACGCCGGAAGCCTCTCGAACCATACTTTTCGAAACTCGGCATCAGCCACCTTAAGCCCACGATACAAGACCTCGCCGATAATTTCGCCAGACGATTCAAGGCGTTAGAGAATACGGGCACTGTTGTACGGCTAGACCATGCCCTACTATGCTATACAGGGGATATGATCAGCCGCCTTTGCTGTGAGAACCTTACATCTCTTCTTGACGACGAGAAGTTTTCTGCGGACTGGTGAGTCCAACATAGCCACGATGTTCGTCTAGCAAAGACCTGACCCATCGAGGTACGAGTCCCTGCACGAAATCGTAAAGTCTATGCCGCTCTTCGAAGGGCTTCCGTGGATGATCAGCTTGGTTTGATTTGTTCCAAAGTTTGTGCTACTCTGGATCGATCCTCGAAGTCAGAACTTCAATGACTGGAAAGATGTAATGTTCAACGTCAACGCTCACACTACTCACTCGCATGCTCACAACTCCGACTAGATTGTAGAAAAGCACGTCTTGGAGGTCAAAAACGAGAAGAAAACAGCTGTTTAGTCTAGTGGCAAGCGCATGACACTCCTTCGTCACCTCAATAGCGATCTACCCGAGAACGAAAGTCGACAGCAAGACTGGTCAATGAAGCCCAAGTCTTGCTGGCGGCTGGCACTATCGGGACATCGCGCGGTACTGGACTTCATATGTTACCATATCCTGGCCGACCCTGAGATTCGCCGAAAAATTGCAGAAGAGCTGCGTGATATAACGCTGGACTGGTCGGAGGAAAAACCGACTTGGGCGCAGCTCGAGAAGCTCCCCTTCTTCCAAGCAGTTATCAAAGAAGGCCTCCGGTAAATTGATCTTACCCATTGTATTATTACATGAAAATAGCTGATTCACGACCGTAGTGTTAGCTACGAAGTGATGCGCCGCTTACCCCGAATTTCGCCAAAAGTACCGATCCAGTTACGTGAATGGAGTATACCTGCTGGAGTAAGCTATCCTCTTGAAAAACACAAGAAGCGAATAAATCAAGTTTCTAAAAGGTCTGCAGACGCCTGTTGGTATGTCTGCGTACATGCAGCATACTGATCCCAAGATATTTCCCGAACCCTTCAAGTTCCGCCCAGAGCGATGGCTCCGGGAAAACGTCACACCACGTATGCATCGCAATATTGTCCCGTTTACAAAAGGATCTCGGAACTATCTTGGAATGAAGTGAGTAACAATATCGTGCACAAAAGTTGTTGCTGATGGCAGTAGTCTTGCGATGGCCGAAATGAGCTATCTGCTCGCTGTACTCTTTCGCGAGAACGGCCCTCGATTTCAGCTGTATCATACTGATGTTACCCCTGCCCATGATTTCGTAGTTCCACTTCCTACAGTGGAGCCGAAAGGGTTGCGAATCATCTTATAGGGACTGCCCACTCGTTCGGTTCGTGAAGATGGAAGATATTGGAACATACCAGTCACCAATCCGAATACCCAATATTGAGCCTTCCAGAGCTATATTGGTCCGCCAATCTCGATAGACTCAGAGTGCGTAGTTTTGTTTTTAGTGCCATTGCAAGCTAGGACTGCGTGCAGCACACTCTGGTCCACGACCGCTATGCCTTTTGCAAAGTCAGGACGTAGTGAAGCGGATATATCACCTACTGTCATACCATTTTTGGTTTTTCGTATAGCATGATCGTAACAAAGTGCTTGATGGAGTCAGATGCAATCCATACGGTAGATGGTTTCGTGCGAGAGCAGTTTTGCGCGTTAGTCTCATTCGTCCATCTCGGTGAAGAGCTTGGACATCCGCGACATCCGTTGTAGTCATCATTTGCTCGCTGCATTCTACAAGGGGGGGACATGTACAAGGGGGGGACATGTACAAGGGGGGGACATGTACAAGGGGGGGACATGTACGGGCTGCCCCCCTCACCCCCTGTCCCCCTCTGTCGACGCCACCAACTTGGCACAAGAGACACCAGATTTTTCAACGCTCTATGAGCAGACCGTACACGTCCCCCCCTTGTTATCGGGCGTCAGTCCGTATGTCTCACATATTGAAACAGCTACACGGAAAATAGGTAAAGATGCAGTGTACTTCTGGAAAGCTACTGGGCTGTCGAATTTATATAAAAGATCTGTCCAGCTTGCCAGATTTCGTTTCAACTTACTTTGTCGTTCACTATTTGTTCTATTCCAACTCACCCCAAAGCCATCTGTATCATATTAAAACGTTGACTTCGTTGTAATCCGTTGCCTTTACCTGCATTTTTATCCTTTCATCCAAACCCCCTTTCTCCCTTTCAATCCCCATGCGTTCCTCAGCTTACGCGTTCTGGCTGGCGGCTTCGATGCACTGCTTGCTTTCCTGGCTCTTACTAGGCAGCAGCTTCGCCGAAGCAGTTCCTATGCCTCCGAATCAGAAGCGCCTTGAGGATTATAGCTTAGCGAGCATCTTTGCTCCACGCGCCACGGACCTGCTCCCTTTTCTAGGACAAAGCGAACATCGTCGAGTCACCCGTGCCTTGGTTCCATTGAAGCCGAAGCCAATAAACCCAGGGGATCCAATCAACCCAGCAGAGCCTGATGCTCCGGCTCCGCTCACTCCCGAAGGTCCAAAAGACTCAAAGTCACCACCTGCGGCGAAACCCAACAATCCACCGGAATCAGTACCCGGCTCTGCATTCGAACCTCATCTCGGGCAGGCGCCGAAAGCAAATGCTAAGCCGGATCCATACGGGCCCATCCCTACTGAGGCCGAGATCACGACTCTTTGCTCAATCCCTGACAACAAAGCCATCTTTTGGTCCGGCACTAGAGATAAGGTCCACACATACAAGATGCAGGCCGGACTGACTTCGGACTCTCAAGCGTTCCCGGAAGGATATACATGGACCTTTCGCGGTATTGACACTCCCAAAAATACCGAGTTCAGTTATCGATTCTCTCGAGTCTTCGCTAAGACGGCTAAGGGTGAGGTGCGCCTCATGGTACGTTGGCCCAAATACGATCTGCATTTGAGACATACACTGACTTCGTCCACCAACACTAAAGGTGCCGTGGGAAACTGGTCCCAACCCAACCCGAACTTTTCATACGGATGAATGGCCTATTCTAAAGGAGGGCATGGCAACTGGAAGAATTACGAAGATCATCCAGGTCAATCCTAATAATTGGGCAGAAGAAAGAGTGTACGACCCTACGACATACGGGCTGACGAGGAGGGCTGAAGTTGACCTGAGCAAAATACCCTGGGATGTAAATCTCGATGCTTTGGAAAGGGCATGGAAGCGAGCGATAAAGCAAGGGCCAAAAAAGTTGAATAAGCTCAACTGAAGAACAGTTATTGAGCGAACGTCGGCAGTCTTTGTCGTTGTTAGCCATGCGTACGGAACTCGCGGGCCAATGCGTTCGGGACGAGCTAAATCCTTTCGAAGCCTTTCGAAGAACAATTAAGTCGATAGGGGTTGCAGAGAATACTTTCCAGGTCGGATCGGACCCATCCCGGAAGTCTTGGTGCCTGAACATGGCACTAGATAGATATGTACCTTCCTCCATGTTGCGAACCATAGTAGCGCCTGGAATGATATTGACACGTTTAGAGAAGACGCAAAGAAGATCACAACTTTTGGGAAACATGGAAACAGTAGCTGTCAAGTCCGTATAGGATAACTAACAGCCAATTAGCAACTTTGCTAGCAGCTACCCTCTGAAGTCTCAAAGATTACTAACTCTTTTCTGTCATACGCGGTTTCTTCGTTTGATACCACGTAGAGAGAGAGTGTACATGTTTCAGAAGCACCGATATCGAATGAGATGACGATGGATCCGGGTGTTCTTCCTCTCGCAGCTAAGAAAGCTGGGGTATTAACTCTATAAAATTACACTGTACGAGAACTCCGTAACTATCCTCTCGGGCAAGCAGTAAAGCGTACGCCTAGTTAGCGGTGCCGAAAAGGAGAGGTGTTAAATGTTAGTCCGTTGGTCCACCACAACTACAGTTGACGAGTAGGCAGCAAGAACGTAATCGCTACCAGAGGCTTGACGGCTATATAAAGGGGCCAGGCTGGCTACAATACCTTATTTCTGCTCCCCACCGACATTAAATTCGCTCGTTCAGGTCCGTCGTCTCTAAAGAGATTTTAAACGCCTTTGCTACCCCCCTTCGCCGTCCTTCGTTGCCGCACTGTCGCTTAACCCTTATCCCCGCACTCAACCTCCGCCGCTTATCTTACGACTAAACCTCCGCTATCGCCCTGTTAAATCGTCGTAGTCGACATAGCTGCCTCCGTCGACCTAACGGGAATCTGTAGTAGGGCACTAGTCAATTACTAAATAATTAGTCCGATACTAAACTAGCTCTATGCTAGCAGCTTTACAAATCTTACGCAGGATATATCCTAGAACCTAGCTAGCTAATATAAATACGCTGCCCGCCGTAGCCTCTAGAGTGTAGATAGATTTATGGTTCGCAGCAAGAAGCCCACAAACATTAAGATAGTAACTTTGTACGAGTTGGGCAGTATCTCGTTGTTCCAAAGCGCTATAGCTGCTAGCGATAAGGAGCTTCATCTAGCAGCAGCGTAGCTAGCTACGATAGCTTCGAATAAAGCTTAAGAAGAAGAGGGCGCTTATTAATATTGAGGCCTTCCTACGAGACTGCTACGCGCCGCAATTCGAGGAGTACAAGAGAGAGTTGATGCGCGCCTTTAGTTTCGCCCAGCTCACCGCCTGAGGAGGAGCGCAAGCAATACGTCGAGCCGCCGCATCGAAAGGCACAGTTGTCGTGAGATAAAGGAACTCGACTTAGGAGGACGACCGGAGCATTAAAATGACGTCGTAGGAAAGTGCCAGTCCATATGTAGAGAAATGAATCCAACTTGTTGCAAATCTGTGAGCATCCAATGACTTCGGTGATGAAACATCAGGGTGGAGTATTTGACTTATACTCAAGAGGAAGCCCTTTATAGCCTCGGCCCAGGAGGCGGAGATGACGATGAATAATTCCATGTAGTAGTAAGTTGACAGATCTCGCAGCAAGGTAATGATCGATTAAGCTGGAAAGCCATGAGCGGTTGACTCTTTTCAGAAGACCTACTAGCATAGCCCGTACGGCTTTGCTTATTTAAGACTGCCATATATCGTGTCCGACGGGAGGTTCCAGTTGCGGAAAACGCGATAGGCTGTTGTAACGAGTGCCATGGTTATTAGGGGCGATAAGATCAGATTAACCGACCGGGATATGAAGATCTGCTCCATGCTCTTGCTTAGTTGTTAGTGCTGTGATTTAGTAATTGGTCTTCAGATGGCGCGATCGCGATGTGACTAGGGTCCCGGAATCGTAGTGATTGATCTTCAAGTCAGAAGCATACCCAAAATCCATTATGGAACAAAAGAGAATCCGCCACAACACACATGCCGTAAAAGACATGAGCGATAGCCCTGTGATGCGTTACGAGACGAAAAGAAAATGTCCTCCGAAATCACTTATGCGCTTTCTCTCTGTCCGAGCCGGACGAATATCCATCGCCCCTCTCCGCATTAACAAGGTCCCCAATCGGCCTTCCCGCAAGCTCGCCCTTGGTCTGCATTACAATCGTCGGCTCATCACCTTCTCCGCGACGATCAACTGGAATGAGCACGTCATAGTATCTCGGAATAGCGTAGCCAAGGATGATAGCCACCATGATGATGTGGGCAATGATGAAGCCAGTGATCATCATTGGGTCGTAGCGGAGCGTGTGGAATTCGGGGTAGGCGAAGGAGAAGATAATGGCGAGGACGGGGCCGCTGATGTAGCGGAGAAGGAATGGGAGAAAGGGCGGGATCTTCCAGTTGTTCCCGACTCCTACGATGAGGTTGAGGTCGCGACGGAGTTGGTTGCCCTTAGAGGTATTAGCATGTCGAATATATGTGTGAGATAGGGGAACACTTACGGAGTAAAAGGCAAGGAACCAGAAATTGCGAATGAACGCATTTGAGTTCCAAAGATCGGTCAGCCACCTTGGTAGTTTTCTGAAAATCTTCCTGGTCATGAAGATGGGCGCGTCGACATCTGGACTTCGCGCAATTATAGAAGCGGCGATAGCGCAGGCGAAGAAGAACCCAATACCTGCACCTGCACCTGCTCCAGGGCTGTTCATGCCGTGAGCTAGGGCGATACCGAAAAGCTGGGCTCCGAAGAATCCAAAGTTGTAAAGGGCAAAGGCTGGCATTCCTGTCACATCGGCGATGTCCTTCCAGCGATAGACTGTCGTGGAGCTCACAACCTCGGTCCAGACCACAAAGATCAAAGCGACGTTGTTGATCCAGCGATCGATTCCGTCCAGAAGGTAGTAGCCCATTTCGGTGCAGTAGGGGATGCACATCAAGAAGCTGACAATAGTGAGGATGGTGACAACCCAGGCGCGAGAGAGTTTAGTCAGACCGGAGTCGCAGATCAGAGTAACGACAACGTCGAGCATGACGAAAGCGGAGCTGAAACCGAGGACAACCAGGGTGAAGAACAATAGAATGGCCCAGAAATTGGCTCCAGGCATCTGTAGCACGGCTTCGGGAAGAGTCAAGAAGCCAACCACAAAAGCACCTAGTCTTTCGCCTTCTTGTGGCCATCTGCCGAGGTATCCAACCACACCGAACACGGCGAGAGCAGCGAAGTTCTCGAACAGAACGTTGCTGCAGCAAATGAGGACAGCGTCCATGACTGCGTTCGAGTGCTTTTGATTATAGCTTGCGTAGCTGGTGAAATAGCCGAATCCGATGCCAGTGGAGAAGAATACCTGCCCCACTGCTGTTTGCCAAACGGTTCCAGACGCGAGCTGGTCACCCCGCCAAGTACCCCATAGAAGCCTGACACCCGCGCCAGCATTTTCGAGCGAAAGTGCGCGTCCAACGAAGATGATGGTTGTGACGATTGGCAAGCCCATGGTAAAGTACACAACGCGACCGGTCATGCCAACTCCACGGAAGATAGAAACCCAGATGAGAAACCAGATGAAGATGGACCACGCGACCGTCTCTCCAATCACCGAGATGTTCGGGTACGATGTGAACGACGCGACTGACTTGCCTCCTTCGGTCAGACTGCCTTCATTGATGGCGCCAACGCGAAGGATCCGGTCCCAGTAGAACTCGTCAAGCTGGCCCTCCCATGGTAGTGGGCTCGTAAAACTCCAGCGGAAGTAATTCATGATCCAGGCCAAGTTGACAGTGAAGTACTGTACGACGAGCAGACTAATTATGACGGGCCCCAGGCCAACACCCTTCAGTCGTCGGTTGATGTTGTTGAATGCGATGACGGTACCACCGCGGTATGCTTGGCCGATCGACACCTCCAGGATAAGGGCCGGGATAGCTATCAAGAACACTGCGAGTAGATAGGGAATGAACCATTGGAGGCCATAGTTGTTGTACGCGACGGAGGGATAACGGAGGAGATTGCCCTGGCCGGCGCAACCGCCCATGGCTGCGAGCAAGAAAGCCGCTCGTGACGGCCACTGATCTCGCCCATCTTCCGATTGTGGAGGAGGTGGAGCCAGATAGCCCCCGACCTTGCGAAGGGAATTCATAACAAAGGCCATGCTGTCCGTAGGTGGAGTGCAAAAGAGAGGAAGGAGCAAAGACTGCAGGTCGGGTTGATCGACGCAGGTGCGAGCTGCATTTTGTATCTCGTTTGCTTTGATGAACCTGGCGGCCTACTAGTATTCTATGCCAAGAGTCCGTGGGCGCGGGAGGTTGAACTCGGTGGTGTTGGCAGCGTGACTGTCATCGAAGGCGCCATGCACACCATAGGTAGTCACACCGCGATCGCGCCGTGTTACCGTCTGCGTGGTAAAACGCGGCAGGCTCCGCTGCAGGACGTACCCCATCTCGACGTCTAGGGAGGGTCTTCTGACAGCTCGCGATGCTAAAATCCCAGACAGCGACCGTAGATGCCAAGGCACTGTTTTTGTCCGAGTTGTGGAGCAGCATCGGGCGGAAGCGCGGCGTACGTATATGGGGCGGAAGTGCCGTTCTTTCCGACTTGACAAAGCTGGGCATGTCTTGGTGTTGCTAATACTGCCGTGACATCATCTCCGCCGCCTGCGCAAAACTGCCTTGTCTCAACGATTTAGTCGTGCCATTTGGAGTCGTTCTTGCGTGCTCAATAAAATCTCCTACGAAGCTTTAGAGGAAGGCTTGGCCTGACATTTTCGATTGCGGGAACATGCAAGGTCGGCAGTCTGTCATACGCTCGTCGAAGACTCGCATGAGACGAAAGCAAAATCCGCGACACGCGACAGAGACGTCTGACTATCGGGCAAAGAAGGGGTCCTTGAAGGAGCGTTAATTCCCGCTGCGTGGATAGCAGACTTGGGTTTAGTCAACAGATTGCGAAGGATCCCACGCAGGAGTAGAACCCATGAACATATGTGGATCATGAAAAGCTTGAAGAGGGCTCAATCTCTTAAAATCTGCAAGCTTTCCGTAGATTGACCGGGCTTCGGGTGACCCGTTCGAGCCTCGATCTAAACGAAGACCATGAGACCATGGGTGAAATGATGAGCGGGGGCCAACGTCAGCTCAACAACTGTATGATGAATAATTTGGTGGACGGTCATAAGGTTATTTTCGTTCGCGAAGTCAGGCGGTGGGAACTGGAGTTTGCTCATCTCGACTCTGCCGGGCCAAGGTTCGAACGAGCGGGCAGAATTTACCCGCCCAGGCTCACTTCCATAAAAGCTAATCGTACTTCAACATTTTGCTTATCAGCTCCAATGTATTCTCTTACACCTCTGCATGGTTTCTGTTTCCCTTCTCCTTGTAGTCCAAATTCGACAAATGATCTCATATGTATCTGGCCCATTGTGTGTTGAAGTGGCCCGATCCTCAGGTTCATGGTAGATCAGGATACGATTCTTGTTCTTAATGTCCTGAATTTCGAAACCCCAAGGTCGTTCTGCACTGCGAAAGTCGGTTGCATGACCTAGTGTTTGTACGTAGCTTAGCACAATCTGCAGACCGTATCCAGGCCAACGACTTGGCGTTTCTACGATCCTCGCTGCGAGATACAAGTCGCAATGCCCGCCGCCTCCACTAAACTCTTGCACCCGAGGCGATTGGATACGAGGGAGTTTATTTCCATGGCGTGGCCGACCGCGTGGTAATCCTCTGCGTGAGTGGACACTCCGTAGCCTGGTCTTTGGGGTACAATGAGCATTACACCTCGCGTCTCGGTGCGTTTGTGGAAGAAATAGCGGGTCAGTCAACACCTTAGTCTTCCATGGAAGCAAAGAAGAGGTGCTCGTTTCCTACTCGGGTCTCGAGCCCCTATGAGGACATGACCAAGAACTCCTCGACCGTCAGGAAGAGACATAGTTTGCGCCAGGCCACATCACATACTCTGGGATGGCAGTGAAGTCGTAGCTCAACGAATTTCTCCCTTTCTCGATCTCGAGCAGGCATCATTGCGCTATGTTGAACCCAGCATAGCTAAGACTGCCACTCTTCCCGTTAAAGGTACATTGGCGCTGTTTTATGTGAGCGTGGTTGTATGCTTTTGAGGGGGGGTTTCTGGGGCCACACGTGTGAGACGCAACCAGTGACTTCGTGTTCCCTTTTGACTTGCGTTGATGGCTTCTTCGCGGTGCTAGGTATGGTGGCCTTGGGTTTGGCTTTCTTTTGGCGATACCAACGGGGTTCATCTCTAGTCGTCGCCCACACTGCTACAGCTTGCATAGAGGGAGCTGGGACGTGGAACGCCAGCGGTGAGAAGATCTCGAACCTCCATTGCAACGCAAGACGCCAATTATTCGGCTCGACTGCGTCCAGCTGAGAGAGAGGCCCGGTGGATGAGAACAAGGTGAAGAGGGGCGGTCATGTTTGGGTCAGGTGTGACAGCGGGCCAAATGGGGAGGTGCACGGCCTCTGCGGCGCGTAAATCAGCCTCCCACAACCTCCCCTCGATGTTACACTGCGTCTACAGCAACCAATCACACGCGAAGGGCACGTTGCCAACCTGCATCAAGCTTCGCGTCTCTCCAGACGAGTGTGCTGCGCCGTTCCTCTCTCAAATCGCGAGTGATCCCACAGCGACTGCGCAATCAACATGTGGAGAGTAAGGCCGGTCTTCTGTCAGAACAAGTTACACGCCAACTTCAATACCCTGAAAATCCGGTATACTTCCACGAGAAGGGGAACTGCTCCTCCTGACACTGTAAAGACCTCGCCACCACGACCCGGGCGGCCGCCCCTACCTCTTGCAGCACCCACGAAGCGACGCAACGACAGCACAACCGCGAAGACCACCAAGAAGACTCCAAAAGGCTCATTCATACACGCGAGTCCGTCTACCCCTAGTCCTCTCGACAAGTGGCGATCCAAGGGCTACAATCAGGCGCCCATTAACCACATCCTTCCGTCTGTTTATTCTCCAAGAGATAGTCAAATTCTCGAGCTACCCTGGGGACGGCAACTTGGCTGGGCCCGACAAGGGCGACAGAAAGATGTCGGTCCAGTCTGGCTCTTCTTCCACGGAACTCCTGGGTCGCGATTTTCCGGAAGACACCTTTCCAAATACTGCGAACGGTACGGCATCCGCGTCATTACCGTAGACCGAGATGGCTACGGGAACAGTGTTTTAGGCAAAGCAGGGAATCCGAGCGGGAACGTGTTCGGTTTCATGCGGGCTATCGAATACCTCCTAGACGTTCAAGGAATCGATCGATTCAAAGTGGTCGGGGTGAGCGGAGGTGGACCGTATGCACTCGCAGCAGCAAGATATTTTCCTAGTAAAAGACTGCAAGGAACAGCAATCATGTGTGGCGTCGGTCATCCAAGAGGAGAGAAGAAATCAATCGAGTTTAAGCGTCGCATGAGCGAATTCCATGCCTGGCTATCACCTCTGACCTTCAAATGGTCGAAAGGCCACACAATCCAGAGATGGCGCGAGATGCTTGCATCACCGAACAGTGTTGTCGGCGAACCAAAAGACCCTGGAAAAGAAGAGCAATATAAGCAAGGAACTGGTGGACACACCGGCGACATTGCGATGACTCAGAGGCATTGGGGTTTCGAGATAGAGGATATAAGGGCAAGCCCTATCATGTGGTACTACGGGCGGCTGGACGCAAATTGCTCGATCAGCGCAGTAGAGTACACGGTCGGTCGAATGCAAGGCCGTACTCCAATCACGCTACATGATCTGCCGGAAAGAGATCACTACACGGCCCAGCGTGATATATTCGAGCTGGCGGATTGGCTAAGGAAGATGTGAGTAAAGTAGGAAGGCCGTCCACGGCGTTTTGGTTTCGTCTTATAGCATTGTCCTAGTTTTATCAGACGTTACCTCTATAGCGTGGAGATTCATCAGGAGCTTGTAATTTGTCTGTAAAAGATAGAAGGATGGATTTAGAACATCTCCATGATCTGAAGAGGTTGACGGCATTGCATGTAGTCAGTCATAGGGATGGTTGTATGACGTCTCGTGTCGTCAATGAGCGGCTTTTGCTGGCAGGGGCCGGCACGTGCTTGCGCGCTAGCGCGAATCGCGTAGGACTCGCGGACGCGTCGTTCGTTTCCTCCCGAACCAACAACACTACACCACTCACACTCACCCAACACGACACGTCTCACATTCCGCGGGATGCTCACTAACTCTTCCTCGCCATCACAATGATCGGTAAGCCGTTCAGACCGCCGTCGTTCGTTCGGCCAGATTCGGGTAGTGGCGAGCCGCCGGCAAAGAAACGGCGCATTTCGACCGATGCGCTCTCACCACGCCCTACCTCCGGTGAACGCAAGCCTCTTGTCGCCGTAAACAACCCTCCGCTGGCGCCGGCCTCGTCAGATGACTCCAATGAGCAATATTACACGGTCCTGTGGCGCAAGTACACGACCAAAAAGAACAAGACGTGGGACGGAGATGGCGTGCTCGCTGTCCTCGGGGCATATGCTACCCTGACGGACAGCGATACGGGCAAGGAAATGGGCCGAGGGGCTTGTAACCGACCGTTGCTGCCTGGATCGGCCCTATCGCTGGGCGGGAAGGAGCTCGAGATCGACAGCGTCATCAAGAAGGAGGAGTATCTGTCGGGACGCGTATTCCTGAGTGCTACAACGCTGGCACTGGCAGAGCAGCCAAAGCGTGCAGAGCCCAGCTATAAGCTCCTAGCAGCGAATAAGGAACCGGGGAAGAGAAAGGGCGACCAGGTGGACAAGGACGACGCCAACGCACAACTCATCCCGGAGTATAAGCCTGCCGCTTCCGGGAAGCAATTCAAGACTCCTTTGCTGTCCACAACGGTTGTGCCCAGGACGAACAGCACTGTTCCACAACCACGACACGACCCGAATCAGCCCAACGCGCTCGTTATGAAAAGGCCCGCGTCCTGTCCGAAAGGGAAGCAGATTGTCGATGTCGTCCTAGACCCTGTGCTAGGAAAATTCCTACGTGATCATCAACGTGAAGGCGTATCATTCTTGTACGAGTGTGTCATGGGAATGCGGTGCGAGGGCGAGGGGGCGATCATGGCCGACGAGATGGGGCTGGGCAAAACACTACAAACCATTGCCTTGCTATGGACGCTGATGAAGCAAAATCCCATCTACGAGGCACGGCCTGTCGTTACGAAAGCTTTGATCGTCTGTCCGGCTGGACTAGTTGACAATTGGCGTCGCGAATTCCGCAAGTGGCTAGGCAACGAGCGCATTGGTGTTTTCGTCGCCGACGGGAAGAACAGAAAGATCTCCAGCTTCACGAAGGGCAAGTCCTACAACATTATGATCGTCGGGTACGAGATGCTCCGCGTTGTCCAAGACGAGCTGAAGAAGGGAAAGATCGACATTGTTATTGCGGACGAGGGCCACAGGCTCAAGACCGCAAGCAACAAGGCGATGCAAGCCATTCAGTCGCTTAATACGGAACGCCGTATCATTCTGTCTGGAACTCCGCTTCAGAATGATCTTGGCGAGTTCTTCACGGCTACCGACTTTGTCAACCCCGGTCTCCTTGGCCAACGCTCTGCCTTCAAACGAACGTTCGAAGGGCCTATCGTCCGAAGCCGGCAGCCGGACGCGAGTGAATCGGATTTGGAGAAGGGCGAGGCTCGGTGGAAGGAGCTTGTCACTTTGACGAGCCAATTCATGATCCGACGGACTGCTGAAGTCTTGAGCAAATATCTCCCGCCGAAGACAGAGCACATTGTCTTCTGCAAGCCAACGCCAGCCCAAGCCGCTGCTTACCGCGCCATCCTATCTTCCCCTTTCTTTACGGCCGCGCTTGGCAATACGGACATGGCGCTGCAACTCATCAACGTTCTCAAGAAGGTGTGCAACAGCCCTGCACTATTGAAATCGAAAAAAGATGCCGATGATACTCCTTCGGAAATGCTCCAAGCCCTACTCCCCCTCATCCCACCCAACGTTTTGAAGTCAAACGCCTCAAGCACGAAGCTTCGCGTCCTAGACAGTTTGGTTCACCGCATCTACACAACAACAGAGGAAAAGATTGTCATCGTATCAAACTACACGATGACCCTCGACATGATAGAGCGTCTTCTGGTGTCACTCTCGTACTCGTACCTTCGCCTTGACGGTAGCACCCCTGCAAAGAACCGCCAGGCGCTTGTCGAGAAATTCAACAATACCCCCAAGAAGACATCATTCGCATTCCTGCTGTCTGCTAAAGCGGGTGGTGTCGGCCTCAACCTCATTGGAGCCTCTCGCATTGTGCTCTTCGATATCGATTGGAATCCTGCCACTGACTTGCAAGCAATGGCACGTATCCATCGCGACGGACAGAAGCTGCCTTGCAAGGTCTATCGCTTCCTTGTCCAGGGCGGACTGGACGAGAAAATCTACCAGCGTCAGGTGATGAAGATGGGACTTGCGAACGCGGTCGTAGATAACAAGGCTAGTGCGTCTTCGTTTTCCAAAGAGGAGTTGAAGGATCTGTTCCGCCTAGATGAGCGGGAAACGTGCCAAACGCATGATCTGCTCGGCTGTACATGCGACTGTAGGGGCTCTGCTGAGATCAAGCTTGAGCCTCCCGAAGTAGTCGACGACGAGGACACGGATGAAGATGACGTTCCTATTCTGCGCAAAGCGAGCCAGGTCGACATGGAGGAGCAAGAGGCGTGTATCAAGGCTCGGCGCGCGGCGAAGCAGCCGAAGCTGACGATGTTGTTCGACTATCGACATATCGATACAAAGCACATTCGAGATATAAATACCACCGAAACTATTGATCTGGTGGATGGCGGATCTCCGGAGGTCGACGCTGATGGGTTGGCACTGGCGGTGGATGATGATGTGTTCCTTGAGGTGCTGAAGGAGCAGGATTGCAAGGTGGGCTTTGTGTTTACCAAGTCTACTTCATGAGAACTGAGTGGAATCGACTAAGAATCCTCTTGGCGAGGTCATATGGGATGGGCCCCGGGGTTCGTGGGATGCGAAGCCAATCATCTCGGTGGGATTACGGGGCGGCAATGTAAGAAGAGTCGGTGTTGGGCACGACGATGCTATAGTTACGCTATATACCCTTTCATGATATTCTTACGCAGTCATCAGCCTAATGGTTTCCGTACTTGAACTCGGAGCGTATGCATCGAAGTCAGAAACAAAGAAAGTGCCTGGGCGATGGAGGGAAGCAATGAAAGAAAGTGATGATAATGTATCAACTTTGGTTTGCAGATGCAATCTTGGGAGGCTGGAATTAGTCCAGGCTGAATTGGTATCATTCAGGAGAGACGGTTCGAGTGAAGACTAACTGAATTGGATTGAGAAGAATATAGACTTGAAACTCGAAGTTAGTGCCGCATTCCAAATAAAGCAAGGAGTACAGAGAGCGATGGGAACCTGCGACAAGTATAAGACAAATATTAAGCAAAAAGGAAACAGAGAGGTATGACGCACATGAAATGAGTGCTCCGTTCTACTCGTCCCCGTTTACCAATTGTTCTACTATGCAGAACAAAGTAACACTTAGTATAACGTACTCCACTCCGTCATCTGCGTCAGAGGACCCTTTTTCCCTACGTCCCTATGTCTAAGCATCGGCGCTGTTGCGGGTGTTCCGGGCGGGCTGACATCGAACTCACCATTTGGTCGCTTTCCGCACGGAGTCCCAGCAGGCGGTGTAGTCGGCGGACTAATATCAAACCTATTAACAAACAACTCCTGTATTGGCGTCTCCACCTCGGCCCCAGCCCTATCATAATCGTACGAATCACCCTTCCAAACCGACGGTAGACCATACCCAGCGTACATGGATCCCCCGCTTGGGTGCGGAAGCAAATGTGCCTCTCGCTCGGCTTCGCGGACGGTGTTGGATAATTTGAGGGCCGCTGGGCGGAGTGGGTTGATAGTGATTGGGGATGTAGGGGTGGCAGTGGAAACGTAAGAGGGTAGACGGTTAAAGGAGCACTCTGTATCTGAGGATTTGAACGAAGATGCGATGGAGAAGTGACCAGCTTCCGACTGCACGGAGGGCGCACGGTAATTCGTGGCGAGTGTGACTTGGGAGCGAAGGGTGGCGCGGAGTGTTGGGATCGGTGGTGGGTCTAGGATGGTAGCCTGCGCGTGGTGGTTGACTGTGGGCGTTGTGTACATGCTTGATGGTGGACAGGCATGGGGTCCTGGGAGAGGGATATAGGGCTCGCAGATGTCGATGGGTACGATGGAGGAGCTATCCGTCGGCACTGGAGAGGGAATGCGTGGGTAGGATGAGGTCATTGAGATATCGACTGGAATAAGGGAATCGTGTCGGGAAGGCGCGTGGGTGGTTCCACCATTGCTTGGGTTCTCCGGTCGATATGTTGGCTCGTATGGAGAATATGCGGTTGTCATCTCTTGCCCTACTGCACAAGCAGTACCCTCCTCCTGTACCGTATACCCACGCCTCCTACAAGCCTTGTGTTGGCGCAGAAGCTCATCACCCAAATCCCACGCCTCCTCGAACCGCTCGGAGCCATCTTTGTGGAGTTGCAGCCAGTACTTCAACATAGCGACGCGCTTAGAGCGGATCTTATCCCTCTTCCCAATGCACCGCGACGAATAGTGTCCAACAATACCGGCCAGCAGCGCAACCAGAACATTGGCGTCCGAGCCTATACGCGCAAGCATACAGGCTGGACACTCATTCTCCTGGAACCACCACTTAAGCGCCGGTACAGTCTGCAACCCAGCCGGCGTAGCAGCCTCCTCAAAAAACTCCGGGCGATACATGCGCAGCACTGGTTCCAGCTGACGCGCTTTCCACTCCTGCGATTTCGTCAGTGTCCCACACAGAAGTATAGGATAGAGAAAAGGTCCAATGGTGTCGTCCAGCTCGTGCTTGACCCAGTCCCAGATACTATACACCAGTCCAGGATTTAGACCTTTGTGCAAGTTGCAGAGGAGACCGGGCTTCACCTTGCCCGTCCCCTTGTCCGCTGTGGCGAACGCGTGGATGAGGCTAGAGGAACAGAGGTTGTAGGGAAGCTCCTTGATGAGCTTTTCCACGGTCTTTGCGTAGTCCTTGTCTACTTCTGGTGCGTAGGAGATGGGGACGCCGCTGAGTACTCGCGCAATTTGCTTTGTGTCGGCGCTGCGCAGTTGTCGGTAGTGCGTTGTTTTCTGCCTGGAGGAACCTGCAGCTCCGGACTTGTAAAGGCCGTTCATAGCGGCTGAGGACTTGAACGATGACATGGTTTGCTGAGAAATTTTTGCAGCAGTAGATCGTCTGGTGGAGATAGTCTGGTGGAGATAGTCGGGATGGTTTGCATGATAGGAGCAACAGCTGCTCCGGAGTAATATGTAGGCGATAGTGGAGTGCTAACATTGTTGAAAACGGACATTGTATGAGGCGTATCCGCATTGTGAGGTCTTTGGTCGTGGTCGAGATATGTGCTGGGCAAATGTGAAACTCTGTTTGGTTGCATGTACTGTAAAGGGGCGTGGTAAGCACGTGCGAGTCAAGACGCTGGGAGACTCATATACGTCCTGTAGCTTTGCATAGTCGCCGAGATATGCTGTTTGAGACATTGCATTAGTACAAAGGATTCCTGACGTGTACACGAGATACCTCGAGAAACTGTTAGCCCAATACAACAAAGGAAGGGCGCCTACTCACGAATGCTGGGAGGACTCTTCCTGTTTCGAAAGAAAGATAATAGCCAACGCTTACTGTCGATGCATTGGGTGCATGATGAAGTTGTACACAAGCGAATGAGGATTGATTTCAAGGTTTGTAGTCCAACCGCCGGGAACAGCCTTGTCTGGCTCGAACCGAATAACGACCGACTGGTTTCCAACTAAAGGTATATCGCCGTTCGAAAGTAAAGACCATCTATTGGGTCCGAGAGCGCGGAATACAAAAACAGTGGTGCAAATATTTACATTAGAATACTATACATTACCGAACCGTGCAGAACATCAGCCCGCGAACAACAACCCGTGTCAAACGAAGACCAATTCTGACTGTCTCAACGTGGTCTCTCCATACCCAGCACATTCGCCCCTCTGCCCTGTAAACTTTCATTGACTTTATTTCGTAGTCCCCTAAGATTCCCCGCGGGAGAGCCGGATATGCTCGACGACTTCATCCGTGTGACGCGCGATTGGGGTTGCGAGTTCTCGTCGATCTCGAGCCCGGACGTAGTAGCGGGTAATTTCTCAGGCGGTGCCGTCGTCTTGTTGACAATTTCCTGCGCCATCTTCTGCTTGGCCGACCGACGGGCGCGCTCATACTTCGCCTCTGCGTCACCCACGAACATAGTGCCGCCGATTTTGTCCCAGAAGACGAAATAAGGCTGCGAGAAATTTGTCTTGATGCCCCAGCTCTGGTGGTGGATGTCGTGGTAGGCGGCGTTATTAGGAAATATGAAACGGAGCGGATCCCAGGGAAAATCATAGCCGCTGTGATCGAGGACGGTCTTGATGGTAGACCCGGTGAAAAACCACAAGGACTGCCGCACGGTCATGCCCGTGAGGAGATAGGCCAGACCGGCGCCCAAGGTGTCCATGACAAAGCCCTCCAACGGGTGGTTGTAGAGGGCGCCGTACGCGTAGGGGACATATAGGCGGTGGTGGCGGGAATGGAAAGTCACTGTGCATGTTAGAAGTTGTTCCCTAAAGTGGCGGAAATGCTCCTGATGGACCTACCATAGAGCCACTTGTTCATATGCATAGCTCGGTGCACAGCGTACTCCCAGGTGTCGATGATAACGATGCCAGCTGCGAATTGCAATGCCGGAATGGCAAAATAATAGATGATGCTTGCCATCTTCATTTCCCAAGACGCGAAAGCCGGAGCAACGGTTGGTTGTCCCGCAACCGTGATGGTCTGGAGGAGCCCGCTGTAACGACCGCCGCTGAGAGCAGCGGCAAGCATAGGCTGCGAGGTCGACACCTTGGAAGCCAATGCGCTCGGGTTCAGCCCGACGGTGGCCAGGACGGCGGGAATGGCGCGTTGCGCTAGACGGATCTTTTGTGCATACCACGCAACATCGTAATCGGCTGAGCCATAGGTGGCCGGCGCGTCTGTGTAAGAGACCAGAAGACCTGCAACCGACTGGATGACCTGCTGTATAATGACGTCCCGGAACACTTCAAACCGCGACACATGGTTCCGCTTGAGCACTTCGGCCGGCGTGTGGAGACGGAAGTGCGACAGCACATCGTATATGTCGATTAGGTGGTATATGAGCGAGACGGCCCAGTAGGCGATGATGGGAAAGGCCACCTGCAGCACAGCATCGGAGGCCCAGGGCACGAGCGGCGGGAGCAGCTCGAGTGTGTAACCGGGAAGCGGCGGCAGCTCGTGTGACATGTTCGCGGCCGCCATTGTGCGGCAATGGGATGGGTGGCAAAGCGTGGGGAGAGGGTCGGAGAGCTGGGGTCGGTATGGCCAGGGACAGCGCGGAGGCGAGAGCTCTATATGTGGGCGGGGATAGTGGTAGGATTACAAAGATGAGGAGGGCGTAGCTGCAAGGTAAGGTAAGCCAGGCGCACCGCGTTCGGATGCCGCGGACCAATATAAAGGGCAAAGCGAGAGCGGTACGAAGCGCGTAGTGGGACGATGGCTGACTGTACGAGGTCGCGCCCAAAGGAGAGACTGAGGTGGGTGGAGCAGCGGCGGTGAAGAATGGTGTGAGGGATGGGGTGAGGGTGGAGAGAGCAGCAGCGTCTGCCCTCGTCGATGTCATGATTTCACGCCCGTCCGCCGGTCGCGCCTTCTTTCGCCTCCTGAGGGCCCGTGCACCGCAAAAGGCCGAATGCGGCTTGGTGCGCAGTCCATACAAATTTCGACCTGCCGACCCCACCACGAATTCCCCTCGACTGCCCGACTTGACTGCCTCCACAGCCCCAGTCCTCCCAGTCGGCCGCTCCCAACACCCTCCCTCTCTACACCAAAGTCACTCTCTCAGTCACCATGATCATCTTCAAGGTGAGTCTGCGCACTGCAGTGCTGCCTCGAGCGACATACCCCGCCTGCCCCTCGCCGCGCCCAACTCTTCCCCGGACGATCCAACGTTCCCGCCTGCTGGAATGCGACTGACGTTTCCGTAGGACATCATTTCCGGCGACGAGATCGTCTCCGACTCGTACGATCTCAAGGAGGTCGATGGCATCGCCTACGAGGCTGACTGTCGCAAGATCACCGTCGGTGTAGGCAGCATTGGTACGACCGCCGCCCGCGCTTACGCATCGCCGGGCCTGCCCACTAACCGCCAGCATAGACATTGGTGCCAACGCCTCCGCCGAGGAAGCCGAGGAGGGTGCCGAAGATACCGCCGCGCAGGTCCTTGACATTGTCCACTCTTTCCGCCTGAACGAGACCGGCTTCGACAAGAAGAGCTATCTCAGCCATCTCAAGAGTGAGCGAGCCCCGGCAATAGTGTGTAACGTGTGAAGCGTTCTAACACCCGTAGGCTACATGAAGACGGTCAAGGCCAAGCTCTCGGAACAGGGCAAGAGCGCCGACGAGATCGCCGCTTTCGAGAAGGGTGCACAGGGCTTCGCCAAGAAGATTGTGGCCAACTTCAAGGACTACGAGTTCCTAATCGGCGAGAGCATGGACCCCGATGCGATGTGCGTTGTCGCGACATTTAGTCTCTTATTTCACGCAAGCTAACATGATTAGGGTCATCCTCCTCAACTACCGCGAAGATGGCACCACGCCCTATGTCACCGTCTGGAAGCACGGCCTGAAGGAAGAGAAGGTTTAAGGTGGACACGGTTTGGCGAAGCTACGGACGATGATGGACTGATATCGGGATTTACGACTACTTATTGCATACACGGATCTCCGCCATGGCGCCAAAAGCCTTACGAATTTAAGCCCACTCCCAGTACTCATTCCATACCCATGGCTTCGAGTCTTTTCAAGATTGTTATTTACTTCTTTGAGGAGGTCATTGCTTCTCGTGATGTTGGTATTGACCCATTGTGAAGACTTCAGAATGGTCACACGAAACGCTTCTTGTTTGTGTCTTTTCTGTCGTTTCGAACAAAGCAGACTGCGAGTTCCTACGATGCTCCTAAATTCCGCGCTTCTACCGCCTCTTTCTGAGACGGGGGAAGATTGCACGGGGGCTTGGCGCCCAGGAGTGCACCTTTCTCGTCCCGTGATTCCGCGTTTTCGCGCCTGCCTGTTTCATGGCCTGTGCACCGGACTTAGCAATGCGCCTCAGGCATCGTATCTCAGCCTCCCCTCACTTTTATACCCTCCAACATCATTCAATTCCTCTCTTTACTCTCTAGTCGCTCAATTTGATTAACATTACTTTGTTTTTATATTCATCCGCTCGTCAAACAGCGGCAATGCACCGTAATATCGTCCCACAAAGCAACCGCGCGCAAGATGGGGGTCCGGGCGCTCCCGCTCCCGCAACTACACCCAAAACCCCACGTAAAGACGGCGCCACCTTGAGCAGCATCATCCGCTCGCTCGAAGATGAGTTTCGGCTTGGTCTGGACATTCGTGAAGGGCCACTCTCGCCGAGCCAGCGCTCTGATGCCCTCACAGGCAAGGTGTACGCCCAAATTAAGCACCTGTATTGGTCTTTCGAGCCGGCGCTTGAGAAAGCGTTAGACAGCTTCCGGCAGATTGCGACAGGCTTCATACCCGAGAAGCGGCTCGAAGTGCTGCACGGGATTTTAAAAAGTCAGACGCCGAGTCCGATGTCGAGAGCAGGAACGCCGTTGAGTTCACAAACAGGACTTAGCAACGTGCCTCCAAAGTCCTTGATTCCCTGTAAGTATATAAGCACCGAGTGTTGTCCGACGTGTATCTAGCCTATTGGATGTACCCCAAGATACCCATCGCATCAGAACACCCTGCAACAAAATTGGCACATCAGTCGCACTTTCCTGTCCGTATTTTCTCCAATATCTGTTTATTTCCTACCTATTCGTTGTCTCAATAGAAGCTTTCAGTCGTTCCAAAACACTGCCATAGGAGCTTGACCTTATACATCACGGTTAACAATACCGTCAGATGCGGGCGCAGACAGTTCATAATTTTTGTTCGGCCGCTAGCCCACTCTGCCTGCATTGACACGGTGGTACACCAAGCTGACTTTGCATAGTAGCTACCAGCAATTTCTCCCGCGTCTCCCAGTCCCCAAGCCTTCTCCAACTCCACAGGGACACTGCCCCAACATTCCTTCAACCCGGATCGCCGACAGACGTGGACGACGATGAGGACGAATTTGTCACGCCGCCATCACCGACATTGTTCTCCCAGTCTGCACAGAGGCGTGTCCAACAGGCAAGTTCACACACTCGTTTTGCTTCAGGGCCCATTGCCAGGAAAAGAGCCTCCGATAGTTCGGAGGAACCCGCGACTTCGCCAAAGCTCACGAGGACCTCGAAAGGCAAACAGCCGTCCATCAGTCCTCCAGGTCCTTTAAAAACTTCCTCGTCGACGATACTTTTCAAGAAGCCCTCCCTGGACATGGCGCGTTCATTCCAGGCCACAGCACCCACGAAAGCATCGGCAGACACGTCTTTTGACACTGTATCGTCTTCTCAGCAGACCCAACCTGATACGGCGGAAACTTCTTTCACCTCCGACGCATATGATGCGGACATTGGCTACCCTAAGTTGACTCGAACGAGTTCTACGAAAATGAGCTTGCTGGATGAACAAGACCTCGTGAACGTCTCCGTACAGCTCGAGCGAGAGACAGCAGAGTTTGAGATGAGGCGCTCGCAGGTCTTACAAGAGCTGACAGGGGAGAGTTCTTCCACATTTGGATCTATAGACGACGGCTTTTTGGAGACATCATTCCATGCAGAGGCTGAGCTTGAAACTCCAATGATACCTCCACTCAGGTCGCCCTCTTTTCAAGAGAGAACACCTCACGCTTCAGACCTCATGAGCTCGCCAAGCCCATTGATCGCGCCACCGGCTACACCAGCACAGACAGGGCTACTGTCGGCCCAAACTCCACACTCAGCAATTTCGCCCTCCAAACTTCCGTACTACATACGAGAGATACCAGAGAAAGACTTGTTTGTCGAGCAGCTCTCGGAACCGCTGCAAAAATTTCCGTACTTTATCCTCTTTATATGCTGTCGGATTGCCAATGACACTGGCGTCTCGATACACGAGTTGATGCGGGATATGGATGTCGCCGACATCCAGTCTAGCCCGGGTACGTTTTGGAAAACTGTGAGAAGTCATCCCAAGGTTGAACGTATAACATGCCCAGAACCGGCGACAGTTTGGTCTGCTGCAAAACGACATTTCGATGGCTACACGTTCAAAGGTCGGGTTATCTTCAAGAACTTGAGGACTGAACCAGTGCCCGTGGAGAGTCCCGTGTTCGGCCTCCAGCTCCTACCCATTGAGGCTGACAAGTCATGCCGTTTACAGCGAAAATTCGGTTCCCATCGCTTCATTTATCTGAACCTTCCCGCTTTCGACAGCGGCGTAAAGACCAGGCCCGCACGGTTCTCTGGTGGCGAAATGAGCCAAATACAAGAACAATGGCAGACTTGGTTCCACAAGGAACACTACTTCCTGGGACGAAAATGGCGAGCTTTTCACATCGAGCCCATCAAAAGAAAATCAGGACGTCGTCCGAGAGACGACAATTCTGCCAGGCGAATGGTCATGTTTGCTACAGAGGGTGTTGGCATCGAACCGGTCTCACTAGGTAAGATGCTCAACTGGTTTTTTCCGTTTGCCGGCAACATGGACCAGAATTTTTGCAAGGCATACGCCCGTATCGATCTGGGACTTTCGAGGACAATACCTACGCTCGCGTTCAAGCCTTCTCAAATTCGTCGCGTCGATGACATCAGAGCGAACGGGACGCCAGAGGACTCACGCTTCATCGACTCCACGTTAGTGTGGGATGAAACGCCAGAGCCAGAAGCAGTCATGAACGATGGGTGTTCAAGGATGTCGGTGGGCGCGGCTCTACAAATTTGGCAGAGATATCGTGAGGCTACAGACACAAAGAACGAGCCCATGCCAAGTGTCTTCCAAGGACGAATAGGAGGAGCAAAAGGTCTTTGGATGGTATGCGGCGAACCATCATCGAATTATCCTGAGGAACTCGATATTTGGATCGAAATAACCCCAAGCCAGCGGAAGTTCGAGCCTCACCTGGAGGACCTTTTTGACGACCAGTTCGATAAGCTTCGACTGACCTTTGAGCATGTCAATCACAGTTCCAGACCAACCTCCTCCGAATTACACATATCCTTCATCCCAATTATGGTCGATCGAGGCGTTTCCCGGGAGGTTCTCGCAAATCTCATCAACAATAGCCTCGACGCAGAGAGAGATGAATTGCTAAAAATATTGCCAATTCCAGTCAAGCTCTATCATTGGCTTCACAAACATTCACAAAACATCACTGATGAAGATACTCGTTGGCAGGCTGCCTTGCCACATTCCTTGCCAAATAAGATCAGTCTTCTGCTTGAAAGCGGATTCTATCCGGAGCATGAACCATACCTAGCGAGGGTCCTGCATAGGTACATCAAATATCAACAGGTGTGGATGGAGCAAAAGCTCAAGGTCTCACTAGGAAAAGCAACATTCGTGTATGGCGTTGCAGATCCGCTTGGTGTACTTGCTCCGGGCGAAGTCCATCTTGACTTCTCGTCACCGTTCGTCGATGAATACACTGGAAATACCTACCGCACGCTGAAGAACATGGATCTATTGGTAGCTCGACAGCCTGCTTGTCGTCGCTCAGACATCCAAAAGGTGCGTGCCGTGCAGCATCCAGAGTTGTCCCACTTAGTCGACGTTGTCGTGTTCCCTTCGACGGGTCAGTACCCGTTGGCGGGAAAGCTTCAAGGGGGTGATTACGATGGCGACACCTTTTGGATTTGCTGGGAACCAGATCTTGTACGTCCCTTCAAAAACGCTCCGGCCCCTCTTGCTACCCTGGATCATGAGCAATACGGCATCGAAAAAGATACTAGAAAGCTGCATGAGGTCATGAACCATCGAGATTTGTCTACAGTCGACAACCTTTTGGAACAGATACTAGACTTCCGTATGGCCCCGTCTCTCCTCGGCAGAGTCACGGTCTTTCTCGAAAAGCAAGCGTACAGGGAGAATCAACTTTACTCGCAAACCCTCAACGCATTGTGTGACATGCACGACCTCCTTGTCGATGCACCAAAGAACGGCTACCGCTTCACCGAAGACGATTATAGCAAGTTCATTCAGAGAGATCTCCGCTGTGGAAACCCTAAAATGCCAGCCTACATGCAGGCTATGCAAGATTGCGCCGACGCGAAAGAGTTGGGCGAAGTTGACAAGACACGGGAGAAGGATTACAAGCATAGAAAGGATAATATCCTTGACTACTTGTACTTTGAAGTTGTTCGGAAGCACGATCTTGCGACGATCAAGAGCGTGGAAGAAGCTTTCTCAAAGGAGGCGAGTGATGACCCCGCTATTCAATACCCATACATCAATCTTCGGGACAACGGAAGCCGGATTGTCAACGCAGAAATCTCTGCTCTTGTCGAGAGGATCAAGGAGCTTCACAAGCAATGGTCGCAAAAGCTTAACAACATTAAGCACAACAACAGATTGACTCTCACCTCTGATGCCTACAACAAGACCGTGGACGTTTGCTACAGGGATTTTCGTGCCTTGTTGCCCACCGATGTAGATCATCCGGACATTAAGCCACTACTCAACCGGTATCTTCATTACGATTTCAGCATTTGGGAGTCTGTCCGGGCATCAGCCTTGTACACTGCCCTTCCTAAGCGAAACGCATTTGTGTGGCATATGGCTGGACGGGAACTGGCTAAGTTGAAGAGTGGATCTCTGTCGGGCGTGAAATCGGTCATCCCAAGCATATTTGCGAACCTCAAACCGAAGCCAGCCAAGGCGCCCAAGCCAGAGGAAGCCAAAGAAGAGGGCGAGGACGAGCTCGAGAGCGCTGTGGAGAGTCTCTCGACTTGATGTCATCAGAGATAGACACCCCTTCCAGAGATAGTAATCCTAAAGAGCACAGCTTGTGAAAAACCACATGTGAGTTCGGTCAGTTGGGTGTCGACTCGCAATCTACCACAATTTGAGCACCAAGAAGAAGACGTAAAATTCAAGGAGATGATGACCTGGAGACTACGTACAGCCGGAGCACCAACCGGCGGTGGGGAGGGCTCATTCTGGCAATCCCATCTCGGAAGACACACAGGACAAACAAGCACGACGGATATTTTCGAGCTATGCAGCTGAAGCACTTCGATGCTCTTGATTTTCTAATAACGGTTCCTTCAGCACTCTCAGAGACATCTGGCACCTTTGTCTCGCGAACGAGTTTGGTGTCAGGACCCACCTCTCCAACCACTTCTTTTCTTGCTTTCTTATATCGATGTCTTTGACAACAATCCGACATAATCACTGAGCAATTCATAACCACATTCATGCACGTATCGTGTGTATAATACTTCCAGATGGATTATTGGTGGAGGGATCTGTACATTGGTGCTGCGAACATGCCGAAACTCCCTGCATTTCCTTGTCTTCTCGCACCACCTTTCTGTACCTTCTCCCTTTAGTATCTGCTACATCCTGTACCTACGGATCTTTTGTACTTGCCGTCTACATAATGCTGCACATATGGTTCACGATACCCGGTGATATCCTTCGTGCTCCCCATCACTATTCGAGTATTTACTGCATGCGATTAATGTCTCTTTGTCTGATATGTAACATTCGGCGGAAGGTAGTACTTCGTATAGGCTTGTGAATAAACGCTTGATTAAAGAATGCTTGTTTCATTAATCTCGGTGTTACTTTCATCTAGTTGAAGGGTAAGCGAATGACGCGTCCTCGGTCGAGATGCCACAGCAATATGCAACGGGTGTATCGATTCTCAAAAGACCGCATGCGCGTTGGTCCATGTCACAGCACGAAGGAATAGGTGGTAGCATAACAGCTAAGGCTCAAGTAAGCTCGACGCTAGCTTTAACGTTGTCCTGCGAGAGTAAACCGAGTGGTTGATGCGGGGTAGTTACATCCCACCTTTAACCTCGCCGCAGCGTTACATGGAGAACACGTTCCCGCTGCCACTTTGGCGATCCTGTGCGGAAAGGCTGATAAGATCGTGGCTTCCCATGCAGCACCCCTCTTCCACCAACCTCTTGTCTCTACTACCAGACTGAACTTAAGGCGCAACCGCACAATTCAAACAACATCAACATGGCTACCGCCGTCGAATCTCCAATCCTCCCACCCAACCCCACTACCAACGACGCACCAACAAATCCCACTCCCGCCTCTTCCTCGTCACCAAACCCCTACAAAGCCGCCCGCGAACTACTCGACCGCGACGGTTTCGTCGTCCTCCCCGCCTCCCTTTTCCCCTCCTTCGACCTGAACAAACTTCGCGAGGCCGCAAAACGCACCACGGCCGCCGCTCGCTCAGGTAATTGGCCCTACATTCGCACTCTCCCTAAGCAATTTCCCCCCTGGCCATCTGACCCCTCCAACGGCATTTGGGGCGTGCAACACCTTCTCCATCCCTCCAACCCAGACCACATCACCTTCGCGAAGAGCTACTTCGATGACGAGTTAATGAAGTACGTCGCTACGTTGATCGGATGCAGTGAAGATGACATGGTTATGGAGTTGTACAACATGTTGGTTAGACCGGAGAAAGAATTCAGTTTGAGATGGCATCGGGATGATATTCCGGCTAATGCGACGGATGAAGAGGAGCTAGAGAAGTTGGGAAAGCCAGGGTTGCATGCGCAATGGAATCTTGCGCTCTTCGATGATGCGTCGTTGATTGTGATTCCTGGGTCGCACAAGCGGGCTCGTACGTCCATCGAGCGCGCTGCAGACCCATACGCTCCCTCCCTTCCGAACCAGCTTGTGGTCGAGCTCAAAGCGGGCGAGGTAGCGTTTTACAATAACAATATCTTGCACCGTGGAGTGTATGATCCGGCCAAGGAGCGCATGACGCTGCATGGCAGCATGGGCACGACACTTGGGGGTGGCGAGCGCGCGAGGAATGTGCTGCAGCATGGGGTCGGGGAGTGGGTGGGGCAGTATGATTTTGCGGAGTTTGACGGGGAGATGAAGAGGAGAGCTGAGGCGATGAGGAGGAGGCTGGTGGAGATGGGGGAGAGGAGTGGGGATGTGGGGTTCTTTAGTAAGGATGAGTGAAGAGTCGGGGTATTGGATACGAGGTTTAAATGATTGAAGGAGGGAGTGGCGTCTTAGAGTTATCAGAATGTGCCTAGCTTAGACTAATTCTGGTATACCATCCATTACGCCCACTAGGAGCTTCTTGCAATGTTCACGCTGTCGACGCCATCTCAACACGCATCCGCTCACTAAAAGTAAAAACAATTCACGATGACGTTATCTTATTGTTGGCTATGACTCCCACATCTCGGCGTACGACGCATGCCCTAAGCTTGAGTTACGAAGCCTCCAAACCATATTCAGCGGGGTCTTGTTGGACAAGGTCTTGAGACCCAGTCGGTCCATTTTGTACGAATCACGACGCATCGTGTACCCCGGACCTCTGGCTGGGAAACTACCCACCGTGGCGGGTTTGGATATGCCGCTTGAGATTGTCTCTCCGCGAGGACCCCGGACCATGTCCGAAGGAGAACTTGCAGCCTCGATACGGACAATATTCCAGTGTCCCGTCTTCGACGGTTTCGAAATGTTTGGCTTTGCGATGACGATTGAGGTCTTTCTTGTAGCGGAATGCTTTGTCGCACTGGCCGGTGGTACATTTGAAGGGCGGGTCGTGTTTCTTGCGGTGCTTGCTGTCGGAAGTTCATCAGTACTAGTGCAGCCATTGGCCCCAGAGTTTGTGTTACTCACTTGAAAAGATGGGGCTTCGGAAATGTCAGCCCGCAGTCGTCGCACCGTAAGGCATCTTCGAGGGTCTCCTCGCGCGATTGGAGTCCCAACGTCGCAGCACCCGGGTCGAGTTGTTGATGAACGCCGTCGCGGATTTCGGCATGCGGTACCTGTAAAGACGGGACGGAAACATCTTGGTCTCCCAATAATTGAGAAGCATTTGATCCACTCGCTCCTTGCACTCCACTCTCCTGTCCAGCAGGATCGTTCGCACTGGCCGGCACATGCCAGTGATGCTCCTCCGGTAGTGGCCCTCCATTGCCCAGTAGAACCCACGCAGGATCGACAAACGGGAAATGATGTAGTAGTAGATTTTTTTCGGGTTCGGTTGAGCCTGGTGAGTGTCGACTAGAAATAGACGCCTGTTACGGTAGGATTTGTGGGGTTTGGTGGCTGCTGCACGTGGAGAGTTGAAGAGCTGTGAAAGAGATGGATCAAACGCAGAA